>ERZ772948.2-NODE-2-length-238886-cov-9.049943_pt1 | contig 238886 bp, 225 predicted proteins | sample MGYA00511945_ERZ772948 | MGnify/ENA primary metagenome ERZ772948 (study PRJEB29015, sample SAMEA2737927) | human oral metagenome | biome: human oral; feature: human-associated habitat; material: dental | place: China | collected 2141 ... | reverse complement strand
TCGAAGCTCTCGCAACAGATTTACAGTCTGCCCCCTTTGACCGCTCGGGAATCCCTCCAAAAGAGAACGCTAGTTTATTGGCAACTCAGATTTCCGTCAAGATTTTTTTTCATTTATTTCTTTAAAAACATCCAAGTTTTTGCTTTTAAACACTATTTATTTAAACTGAATGATTTTTTCGTACTTAGCCATCAGTTCTTCGTGCGTTTCAGGATGCTCTTCATCGATCAAGATACAGTCGACAGGACATACCTGTTGGCACTGAGGCTCATCGTAATGGCCTACACATTGCGTACACAAATTTGGATTGATTTCGTAAATTTCTTCACCTTGCGAAATGGCATCATTAGGGCATTCCGGTTCGCACACATCGCAGTTAATGCACTCATCTGTAATAAAGAGCGACATTTCTATTTCCTTTTTTCTTAAATTATCAAAACCGATTGGGCGCGGATTATAGCACAAATGACGTCGGAACAATCCGTTTAAAAGAATGTTTTACACCTTGGGAATGATTCTCAAATTCTATACTATTCAGCAACTTGCGAATAGAGCGATAATTCAAACCTACTCATTCCCGCCTTTCCTTCCCGATAAATTTCCAGCCAATCCGGTTTTTCAGGCAGCTTCCCTGCTTCAATATAGACCATTGCCCCATTTTTCAAGTGGCTTTGCAATCGGATAAACAGATTTTGCCAATCTTCCCATGCAAAAGGCGGATCAAGGAACACAACATCAAATTTTTCAGACGGCCTTGCCAGATAAGCCATGCCGTCTGAACACACGATTTCCACCTGTTTCTAATTCTTCTAATGTAAATGGTGAATTATCTGTGGAGTTTGACCATTCAAGCAAAACTTCACGACGTATATCTTCCCATTTATTATTCATGGTTCTACAGATTTCTTTGAACCATTGTTCACTACAACCAAGTTGTTGATATGTAAACTTAATATATACGAAAGTAGATTTAGTATTAGATTCCATTATTTCCATAATTTCTTGATAAGATTTATCATACCAAGTTTCACTAAATGGAACTGCATCTTCTTTCATTTGGAATGCAAATACCCCTTCTTGAGAAGTCAAGAATCCTGGGGTAGTTGTAAATAAAATACCATAAGGTGCACCATTTGCTCTCGAGTTATCTGCAGCTCTTTTGAATGCAGGAACAGTATTTAGATAAATGATTTCATTATATGGTGCAAACCCCCATTCGTCACCCCATAATAGAGGGATAGATTTACCACGTAGTAAGTTCTGAGCTGCAGTTTTATTACGTGCAGACGCTACTGTGATAATTTTATTTCTGTTTACTGCATGCTCTAGACGTAATACCGTATCAGAAGCTTTTGCAGCTTTACCATCTTTTCTATTAAATGGTGCATCCATTCTTAGATATGGCGGTAAACACTCACGAAGATTCTTTAGAGTTTGTAAGTTATCTTTAGAACCATCTTGTGCTTTATGCAAGAATGCAATAGTAGCATTCGAAGTACCAAAGTTAAATAAATATAGATATCTAGCATCCGCTGCTAAGGTTTTACCTTGCTGACGTGGTAGCTCGTGGAAGATATTCATATTATATATAGAGCAGAAGAATAGAGCCATATTACCACGGTGTAGTCTAAATGGTATACCTGTACCACTACCACCTTGGTCTGGAACTCTACATACTTCTCGAATAAAGTACCAGAAGTTTGCCATACATTCGGCTAGTACTTTACCTTTATAATATTGGTTTAGATTTGGATCATGTGGATCTATAGCTGCTAAATCAGGGTCTAACAGAGCCAGCATGAATTTATTATTCTTAATTCCTATAGATTTAAGATATATATGCATATCCAGAAAGCTTTTATTCCTGGTAGACATCTGATAATATATTTGCATATTTATCACCTTTGTAAAACTGTGTTTTAATAGTTATATATTATTAAGGTGTTATAGTGATAAGTGTATAGTCAATTTGAAGTTTATATTTTATTTTAAAGGAGAAATTTATCATGACAACTAAATTAACGTTAATAGCTAAAGCAGACCCTATAGTTAAAATAGCTACAGCTGTAGCCGCATTATTATCTATTATTGTAATTATATTGCTTGGTGGTATGGCCGTTGACCCATTCTTTGGGTTGAGATGGCTATCTGATATCTTGATTCAATATACGAGTCAGGATACAATGTTGAGCATCATTGTAACTCTACAAGTAGCAAAGTATGTATTAATATACTTACTTGCAAATAGAGTGGTGATTATTATGAAAAACGTTGATCGTGAGATCAACCCAAGAAGAAAAAATAAATAGACAATAAATACCCGTAGGATTTCTATGATCCTACGGGTATAACTTGTTTATTTTTTTTTCTATTTTTTATTAGATTTCTTAGCAGCTTTTTCTTCTGCTTCAGCTACTTTTTCTTCGGCGTTTTCTTTAACGTCTTCAGTTTTTGTTTCAGGACCTTTAGGATCTTCTTCTGTAGTTTCTTCAGTAGTTGTTTCTGTTTCAGGTTTAACTTCTGGTTCAGTTACAGGTTCTTTTTCTTCTTTAGGTTCTTGTTTGGTTTCTTTTTTACCAGATTTTTTAGTTTCTTTAGGTTCAGTAGTTTTTTCTTCTTTAGGTTCTTCAGTAACTTCTTCATTATAGTTGGTGAAGTCTAAAATACGAGTTCTACCATCTTCAAGAATTTCTTCAACAACGCCGTGTTGAATGATACATTCGAAGATTTCTTCTGCTTCCAACATTTCTTTGTTGATAGCACGAACCAATTTATTACGTAGTCGAATAGGTCGACGGCAAGTTACATTTACAAGTTTAGCCATTAATATTTCCTCCTAGATAGATTCGATTAATTCATCTTCAGAAGTGAGAACGGATTCAATTAGAGCATCATCAATCAAATGATAAGCTTCAGTTAATTCAATATCATCTTCAACTTCTTCAGCAATTTCTTCGCTGTCTTTTTCATGTTGTTGGTCAATATCAGACATCAATTCAATTTCAGCAGCTTCATCTTCGTCTTCTGCTTCAATATCAATTTCTTCATCTTCTAGACCTTCAACGGAGTCAATATCATCATTATCTTCGTCGTCATCTAATTCTAATTCATCAGAAGCATCAACGATAGCATCGATAGTTTCGTCCATATCTGCATCAGTTACATCATCAGTTGCGATTACGTCTTCAACTGTAGCTGCAGTATCTTCTAGATCTTGATGGATAGTTTTGTTATCATCCATTTCAATATCCTCCTCTTTAGTAATCAAGTTCATTATATTCATTATCGTCAACTAAGTCATCTAGATCATCACTAGACATAGTTGCTAAGAATATACCTTCATCATCAACAATATCATCGCTTGCCATATCAGCATCAATGGCATCGATAATATCCCGTTTTGCAATCATAGTATCTAAAAATCCGTTCTCGTCAATCATGACATTGAACGCATCTTCATTATCAATTTGCTCTTTGAAATAATTATCGAGTTCGTTCATTTAGAGTACCTCCATATAGATTACTGATATGTTAACGAGATAGGTTTTTCATTATATTCTTAACCTGTTCTTCTAGGATAAATATAATCACAGGAACGTAGTAGAATATAATATTTGGAGATAAAGAATAATTGAATTCTTCTAATGATTTTAATAGGAATTCATCATATCTATTTAATTTATCTTGGTTATCATTAAAGTAATCTATAATAATATTCTTAAAGTAATATGAATCACTTGTTTCATATCTTTCATTATCTCTGATTCGCATTACAGTATCATCATCAAAAGATGGAACTGCCCAGTTATCACCAGGTTTATATTGATGGAAAATATAATAATAATCTTCGATATTATAATATAAGATGGAAGTTTTATCTTCGATCTTCATACCATAACAAGATGGATTATTAATACAAGATTTATCTTTTCGCTCTAATGAATGGAAAAGAGTTCTAGAATAATCTAAAGCAAAGGATTCTTTAACTGCAAGCTGATGAGAAATTTGCATGAATGGTAAACTTAGGGTATTCATTAAATCATTTCTCTTAATAAACTCAATCATATAACTATCATAAAAATTATGATCATCATATGTGAAAATGAAAGTTTGAGTCTTATTAGAATAAAATAACGAACGATAGTATATAATCATATCAGTACAGATATTTTCTAATCGTTTAATATAAGCATGGTCATCATCTTTAATAACTAAAGATAGATTTGTACCAATATTAGTTGTATCCATTGTATATGATCCAACTACTAAGGATTCAATATCCGTATTATCGCCATCATGAGAGCTTAAACGATAAGAAATCTTATACATATTAACCCCAGTTGGTAATGTATCTAAAGTAACACCTGTAACTTTAAATAGGTATTCTTCATCTGTATGATTAATTATGAAATAATCTTGTGGATATGGTTTGAATGCATTTGGAAGGACATATGCATCACCTTCAATAGAATCAGATTCAATACCATAATCACCAGATTCTAATTGGACTTGAATCTTATCTAATCCAAATAGAACTGTATCTTTAATTTTATTATATCTTAATGGAGAATCTCCATCAGTGTAGCTATATGCTTGATCAGTGCCTTCGTCTAATGTACTTTCTGCAGTATTGATATTGAAGTAAGTACAAATTGTAGGCGGTTTATCTGTAAATGTATAGAACGTATTATCTAATCTATCTTTCTTAGAGTCTAAGATAGAATTAATGGTCCCAACATAGGTAGTATCTAGGAATTTTCCCATATGTTACCTCCTTTATTAATGAGATGTTTAAGAAAAAAAATAAAGTGAGCGGATGAGGTTTATCCCCATCCGCATCATAATATTTGTCTTATTGAATCTTTAATTTTACTTAATGGTACTCCATAATCTTTTTCTCCAGATTCATTTCTATGAAAATAAACAGAAGATCCTCTAAAGAATTGGATATTATTATTTATGAAGAATTCAGATTGTCTCATAGATATATCGCCAGCATCATCATTATCAAAATATAAATGTAGATCCATATTCATAATTCCTCTAGAGAGAATTAATGAAATTACATTTGGATATTTATTTCCTGATGCGGCCATATATATTCCATTAGCTCCGTATGATAAGTTTGTAAATACTGAAAGAATATCAAATTGCCCTTCAGTAATATTAACCAAAACCTTATCGGTTGTTATAGGGATTTGAGCTGGAATAGAATAAGTTTTAGTAAAGTTATTTTCTGATAACTTTACTATTAAATATCTGAATTTCTTATCAACCGGCTTAATACATCGCATAATTAACGCGGTATTATTAATCGAGAGGAAACCCACATACTCACGTTGAATTCGCTCATAATCAGATTCTGTTGCTCCCAGAACATGCACAATCTGACGTTTAAAGAACGTAAAATCAAATATAATCTTAAGTTCTAATAAATACCATATAGGTAAAACTACACCTAAACGGGAATTTACATAATCTACCTTTTCTTGATAGATTCTATCATCTAAGACAAAATCTTTATACTTTATTATTCTTTCATCTGTAGAAATAGAAGAGTAAGCTTTTGGCTTACTCTTCAACATCTTCTTATTATATTCTTCTATCTCAGATATTAAAGATAAGTCTTTTATCTTTAATAATTCTAAGAAGTTTCTATTTACTAATCCTCCAGCTTCACATTTAAAGCAATTATACATAATAGGTTTATCTTTGGATACACCTATATACATATGCTTCTTTCCTGGTGATGATGTATGCCCGCAATACGGACATCTTAAAACTATTTCTTTTTTACCAGCTGCAAATTGCGAATCTGGTATTGCAGATTTTAATCTGTCCGCTATATTCATAACTTACCTATGCTTTAAAAAAGTATATATTAGAATATTCAATAATCTTAGCTTTAATTACTTCATCTCTAGCTTCAGCATGTAAGAATTGTAATCCTTTTAAGATAGAATATTCATTGCAATTTAAAACGTTCAATAAATATTGCAAAGAACGTCCTTCAACCAATACCATATAGAATAATTCTTGGTAATTGATTGTTTTACGACCAGTAAAATTTTTATATGGTTCATCATTATTAATAAAGTTAAGCTTATTAATAGATTCTTTTTTAGCAACAATATTAGATACACTAATTGGTTTGATGTCAGTATCAATAACCAATTTTTTGATTTCAGATTCATCTTTATCAGGTTTAGATATGTATTGATATACTGCAGTATCTAATACGTAGTGCACGATGCTAGCAGGTTTAAGTTGTGGGAATTTTTCTTGAACTTTTACCAAATTATGATGCTTATTGAATTCTTTTTTAACTTCTACATTATAGTCTATCATAGTATATCTCCTAAATCAACGTTTTTTATTTTTAGCAACAAGAAGTGATAATCTTAAAGGAAAAAATGGTAATGCCGCTTTAACATCAGGTATATTTTTAATTCCTGTAAGTTTATAAATATAACCAGCTTTATCATGATAACTTAATGAATGATATTTTTTAACAAATCCATCAAGATCTTTGTATATTAATGGGAAAGCTCTTACCGCTTCAATTAGATTTTGTAAAGAGCCCGTTCTATTCTTTGTCAGAATAAGATTATTTTCATCTACAAAGTCCCTTATCATTTTTAATAGGTCGATAGTAGTGACATTTACATTCGTTAATATCTCTTCAATTAATATATTTTGAATTTCTAAAGTCAATTCTAAATTATATCTTTTATCGAATGTCTTTTTACTAACTGAAAATATAGATATCGATCTACCAATAATATTTTCTTCTTCAAATTTATCTAAAATTGAATTAATTCTTGGATGTTTTTTAGCATACTCTAAAATTTTATCATAATTGAAATATCTATACAATGGGTTATTAAATATATGATATTTTATATTTCTATGAAAGTAATCTAGAGCGTCCTCTGGATCCATATCTAATATATCAATATAGTTGAATTCAATTCTATAATCTCTACGTAATCGTGAATGTGCAGATGATAATAGCTCAAAGCTTAATCTAGATGAGAATAATATATCCACATTTTCGGATGTACCAGTAGTTAAAGTCAGATTATTTCTCTTAATAAAATCAAAATTGATGATGTCCGTTTCAGTTACATTTTTTAATAGTCTTTCCATTATGAAACCTCCTATAAAAATATAAATTTATAAATTAAAAAGTTTATTTTTATAAAAACCTTATTACCTCCAATATATAAAATTTAGGAGATGAGTATAACACCCATCTCCTATAAAATTATTTATCTAATTTAGATACACGTTTAGTTAGTACTTCATAGTAACCAGTCATATAATGTAATTGCTCAGCTAGTAGATCGAAGTCTTCACATTCCTTATTTTCATTTAAGAATTTAATCAATCGTTCTACTTTTTCACCAAGTTCTTTACGTTCTTCAATTAGCCTTGTTTTCCAATCTTCCATTTTAATTTTCCTTTCTTATAATAAGAATCAATATCTATAATTATAATATATATATATATATCTTTTAATTTTTACAAATCTATTAGTGGTGCACTTTATTTATTTGACCAAATCTATCAATATTAATAGAATATTCAGAGTCTAATGTGGGAATATCACAACTACATATTTCCATAGATTTTTGAATCTCTTCGCTACAGCACAATGGTATATTATTAAAATAATTATAGCTAGGAAATTTTCCATATATACCAGGGGTAGCTTCACTATTCATATCTGCTCTAAAATTTTCAAATACTCTTGATTGTATAATTTCCCCATCAAGAGTAAGTTCTGTTCTTATAGCAGTAATTTTAAACATATTTTTTCTATCTTTAGTTATATTTTCTACTTTACTACTACAAATATGTATGGAGTCATCAAACTTATTAATTTTTACATCCATACCCTCAAATGCTAATAATTTCAAAGTATCCAAAAGCATTTTAATATTCCTTTCTATCGCAAAGACGAATTAATTTTATTCCACCAAATCTATCAATATTAATACAGTCTCCTAATGCAAGTTTAGGTATATCACAGCTGCATACTTCCATAGATTTTTGAATTGCTTCACTACACCTTAGAGGCACTTTATTAAAATAATTATAACTAGGATATTTATCATATATCCAAGGTATAGGCTTTATAGTCTGGTTAGGTAAAAAAGCATAAGAAATTCTTGAGGATAAAAGTTCACCGTCTAAATTAATTTCTGTATCTATACTGGTAACTTTAAACATAGCTTTTCCATATTTAGTTACAAATTCAGTCTTTTTATTTCTAATACATATACAATCATGGAATTTCTTAATTTGTACATCCATATTTTCAAATGCTAATAACCTCAGAATGTCTAAGATCATTTTTTCACCTTCTTAGTTAGAGTAATTATTTTACCATATTTATCAATAAATATAACTTTATCATTATCTAATTTAGGAATATCGCAACTACATACTTCCATAGATTTTTGTATTGTTTCACTAAGTAAAGAAGGTAATTTTTCATAATATTCTTGACTTGATTTATCAATGATCTGCCAAGAATTTTTACCACCATTAATTATACGTATTTTAGAAGTTTTGAAAATCTTTGAAGATATAATTTCTCCACATAAATTAATTTTCGTAACTATACGCATAATCCAAGTTGTATCGCCATCAGGTATATTATGAATTTCTTCACGGCTATTTTCTATAACTATATGACCAGTATCTTTATCTTTCGATATCTCTACATCCATATACTCAAATGCAAACTGTTTTAAAGTATCTAAAAGCATTTTAAATCTCCTGATAAATAAATAGAATACGATAGGAGTTCAACTCCTATCGTATATCATATTTCTTATTGTAATATTTACTTCGCATGAATTTAATCATATCAGTAAATGCATCTCTAGCTTCACGATTGAAGTTATCAACATTTTTATATTTACCAGTCTTTTTACTTTGGGTCATGATATTATCAGTATCGTCTAAAATATAAACTTTATCTTTATCATCGTCTAAGTCTGCATAATAAAATTTATCTTTGTTAATACCAAAATTATAACCAGTAAATTCAGATTGGAAATTTTGTCTATCTGATAAGATCAATGAAGAGATGATTGAATAATATCCAATTAGTTTCATTGTTTTTCTTTATCCTCTATTGTTGGAGCGCTAGGTATATCTTTACCAAGAATTCTATAGATATCATCTACTTTGATATTTAATATATCGGCAATTTCATGATACATTTTATTTTTATGATAATATAAATATCTAATAGTATTAGCTATTCGATCCATCATTAGTCTCCGATATTAATAATTCCATTATCATTGTAATTCGATGGGCTAGGATATCTTTTAGTTTAGAATCTGTAATCCCATTATATATAGTGTATAAAGCTATCTCTAGGGTTTTAACAGATTCAATGTCATCAAGATCTAGGCCTTTTTTAATATCTTCAAGATTATTATAAAATACAATAAATCCTAATAGCGATAATGCATCGCAATCTTCAGGCTTTATCTTGGTTTTTGGAAATTGTAATATATTATTCGAATCATCTTCATTATGATTTGTGAAGGTATCTTCAAATAAAGATTTAGTTACATCATTTACACTAATACCAAGAAGTTCAGCAATCTCTTCATAAGATTTCTTCCGATCATAGTATAGATGTTTAATTTTACCACTCAATGCATGCATCTTTATCACCCTATCTATTATTAATCAAACTAGCATAAATTAAGAACTCTTCATTCAATAGCTCTTGTTGTGGTACAAATGGTAACCCAGTATTTTCTTTATTTTCAAAATCGATAATTTGGAATTTAGAAGATACAATTGTAGCCAACATAGCTATCAAAAGATTAGTAATCTTTTCATTATGATAAATAGCAGCAACTGCTTCATATGTACTAGAAGAGGTAATCTTTTGAAGTTCCTTCTTATTCATATTTACACGTTTGATTACTTTAACAAACTTACCAGATAGAATTGCTTCCATCGTATGTAAATTGTTTGCTGCAAGTATTCTCTTAGCTGCAATAATAAGTTTAATATAACTTGTTAGATCAATAGATCCTAATGCGGATGGATCTCCGAACCATTTATAGAATAAATAGCATACTAGTATCTTTTGATGTGGGACTATTGGGGATTTACGTCCTTTAGATAATTCCACTTTATAGTACTCTATTTCTTCTTTAGAGAACGGACCGAATCTTTCTTCAATTTGTTTCATAGTAGAATGGAAGTTTACTTGATTATGCATAAGCAATGCTTCATTCTTTTTAGAAAGATGAGATTCAAACTTATCAAATTCCGAATTATCATCATCATCGTCACCTTCATTACGATCAGATGATAATTGGTTGAAGGAATATTCATATTTAGCTCTAATGATCTTATTGGTAATATTACCTTTAATAGATACATAGATCAAGTTTAGAATATTCATTTCATAAATAGCTTTAGGAATAATCTGACTAATAATAGCCCATACAATTTCAATATTATATGTGAACTTATTCTTAGACCGAATATATTGTTTATCCCAAGAACCACTATTTTTAGACATATCTTGAATGATACGACTATTTGCAGTTTCAGATAATTTAGTCAAGATATCAATATCGGGATGCATATCAATAATAAGAATTTCATAGAATTCCATTAAATATGCATCAATATTTTGAATCTTCTTCATATATGCATAATGAGTCAATAATGGGATTAGAATAATTTGGAATAATCCAATTTCCATCAATGCACTTAGATGACGATTACTATATTGAAGTACATTACCATCTTTCTTATTACGTTTAATATGAATAATAAAATTATCTTCATTCATAGCTTTAACTTTACGAGCAAATGTACTAAACAAGATATCCCGTTTAATATCGGCCATGAATTGTTGCTTTGTATACAATCCAGCATCATCTGTATCAATCATAAACTTCATACGAGCATAGATTGCTAGCAATTCATGATCAGGATCATAGTATTTTTCAAAATAATTCAAATATTGTGTAAAGTGATCTACTTTCTCTTCAGAGGAGTAGCATTTCTTTACACTTAGAATGAATGAATCAAACATAAGCATGTCTTCATCATCATTAGTTAAAATTTTAGCCAAAGGAGCCATAATCTGTTTACCCCTAAGGCCTCTAAATATAATATCTTCTGGATTTGGTACCCATCTATCTACAGGTGGAATAGCATTCGCATCAGATATGCTTAAAGTATAATTTTTAACTTCTGGAGTTCTAATAGAATAATCTCGATCTAATTCCTCTCCTGGAGTTATTTCACGTCTTACAGCTTTACTTGTTAAAGCTTCAGTTAATTGCATCGTACACCTCCGATAAAACTACACATATTCTAAATTATAATATATAATTTATTTACGTTTTGTAGTTTTAGTCGTGCGAGTAACCCTAATATTATTAGATTTCTTTTGTTTACTTTGAGTGGTTGCAGTTCTTTTGATTGAATTGGTGGTCTTAGTTTGTTTTATATTACCACCACTATCATTACGCTTACGTTCAAGTCTATGCTTAAACATAGGATCTACTTTACGTAGATGACTTTCTGCTTCTTCGCGCTCTGTAGCTTTTATATCAGACTTGGTTACTAGTTTTAAGAAATCATCTTTTCTATTGATTTTAAGATTAGATGCCTCATAATAGTGCTTCTCTAGATAACCATGTTGTTTTATATATAAGAAACCAAAGTAAAGAATTTTAGCAAAGTTTACAACTCCAAATGGATTTCTTTCTTTTGGTTTTTGTTTTATTACTTCAGTAGAAAGTTTATTTTCTAATTCTTCTACTAATAAGCCATATTCAATATAGGTATGAGCATAAGTATATGTAAATGCCGGGTCATTAGAGAAGAATCTAACTTCATAATTTTTAAGATCTTTAGCATGTTTAGCATCCCCACTTTTAGGGATAAACTTAAACACTACTTCATATGTAAAATTTGGTACAACTTCAGATGGTACCCTTAAAAGGATAAAATAATTATCTCCATCAGTATAAAAGTTATGATCAATCTTACCATTAACTCTAAGCATAACTTTTTCAAATCGTTGCTTATAGTTTTCTGCTAATAATTGAGATCCCATTACATTACCTTTACCGGCTGGAGATCTTCCGTACTCTTCTAAAGTTAAATGTAATTTTGCGGCCATTTAATTCTCCTTAGAGTGAGGTCTTGCAGAGTAGACCTTTTATGACCTACTCTTACAAGATTGCTCTGGACAATTATTTTATATAGATATTATGGGCAGGAGTTTGACATAGGAATTGTTTAGTTGTTACTAACATACCTACAACTTTACCCACAATTTCTAACACGGTAATATCAGAACGGATAGAAGATAACACCAAGGAATCAGTTTTCTTAGTACGTAAATTCACTGGGATTCCTTTAGAGTTTGTTTCTTCTACCATAGCTTTAACTTCATCAGAAGCTTTAGCCATACATTCAGGGAGTTCATTTAAAGAACTTCCATATAATTTAGAAATCAAATCTAAATAAGAATTATAGAATAACTGAGCGATTGTTTTATAATCACCAGTTGTATTTTCATCAGATAATACTTCTTTGATTGCTAATAGACCTTGTACGTTTGCACCCCAACCATAACCGTGTTCTGCGGCAGACATGCAGTTTAATACTGCATCTTCTGCAGAATCGAAGCGATTATCACGTTCTTCTGGAGTAGCACCGCCAATATATAGGTCTACCATATTAGCTTTCATACTATGAACACGACGACGAAGATTACCAATACCAACCATATCTTTACCATCTTGCTTAGCTTGAGCTAATTGCATTTCTAAGTTATTCAAGATAGATTTATAGAAATCGGAGAATTCAATAGTGCCTTCTTTATACATATTTTTAGGATTGATTACCTTAGTTTTATTATAACCAGCTACTACTGCATCTGCATGACCACACCAGTCTTGAACTGTTTCTTCTGTAGGTGCATCACCGTTTTCTTGGTCTTTCACTTGTTGTTCTAAGTTTCGATATTTGCGAATAGTCTTAGCATCGCAAAGGTTAGCCAAATCCATCATAATTTCAGCCTGATGGATATCAGATACTAAACAGAATGGAATATTGATACCACTAGCTTTAGCATTAATCATTGTCTTAGTTAGCGGATCCATAACTGTAGCTACATCAGCAGAAACTTTAGGACAAAGAATAACAGTAGGAATTAATTTAGTTCTAGCTTTTAATGGTTCAAAGATATTATGATAAAGAATTGCACTTAAGAAACCAATCATTTCTGGAGTATCAATAGGATCTTCGAAGAAGTAAATTTTTGGGTGATTAACTTCAGCTGTAGATTCTGCTTCATTAGTTACATAAACTTTATCGGCATATCCACTGTTAAGAGTCATACCATCAAAGATTTTTACATAATCTTTAGAATCATTAGATCGCTTAACGTCAATATATACATCTTGACCATTTTGCATATAAACATCAGCAATCAATTCAGCCATTTCTTCATTATTATTTGTAGAAATTAGAGCAATCTTTTTGATGTCTTCATAAGTTTCAATTTGTTTAGCATGAGAGAGAATACGATTAGATACATCTTTTACAAGACGATTAATCATATATTCAATTTCAGCTGGAGGCATTTTGAAATTATAGACACTAGCTTTATACGCATCATCACTTAAGTTAGGTTCTTGTGCAGTAGCAAAGCGTTTATAAGCTAATTGAGATAATAAAATAGCACTAGTTGTACCATCACCGACTTCTTTAACAACATGAGTCGTTAGATCTTCAAGTACTTCACGAATGCTCATTTCAATAATACCATTGAAGAAAATATGTTTAAGAATTGTATGACCATCTTTTGTAAATTTAGGTAATACATTTTCTTTTTTAATTTGAGTAGCAGAACCATATGGTCCGAAAGATGTTACTAAGGATTCAGCAATGATTTCCAATGCTTTCATGGATTGTTCACGTAAATCTTTTTGAGGTACAATATTAGAAAATACTTCCATTTCTAATCCCTTTCTATTTCAGCTAAATCTACATATGGATTACTTACATAAAAGAGATTATTCTCAAAATCTTGATGATATTTCTCTTTTACTGCATATATACGTTTATCCATATCATAGTCGACATTAAAGCCATATTGTAAAACAAATATATGTTTACCAATAGGCTTAGGATCATAGTTATATAAGTTTTCTGGGTATTTTAGATATATCCCATCATATGAATCAAGGTCTACATTTCTTTTATTATAAATACCTAAAGGAGTCTTAGCGCCATCTAAAGTACTTCTAATAATAGCCTCTTGATATTCATTATCTACCATTACATTAACTCTAAAGCTATTACCGTCTACTAATAGCATATTAGAATAGAGTTTATGTATATCGGTATAGTATATATTAAGATAAAGTAAATCTTTATACTTATCTTTAATTTCGTTCAATAAATCATCTGCAGATGATTTATATTTATCTTCCAAGACTACAGATAAAGGATTAGGATCTTCTCTATCTCTTAAAAGATAGCTGATCGTTATTGGATCCTCATCTAAAATACCTGGGATAAAGTACTTTGAATTTTTAAATTGATACCTTAAGATATCGATAATAGATTTATCTGTATCAAATAAGGAATCATATTCAAATATAGGTCTTATACTTGCCATATAAACTTCCTATAGAGAACAAAAAAAGAAGATAGAAAACTTGTTCCTATCTTCTTTAATTTTATTACATATCATCTAAACTTGCACGTTTGAATCCGCCACTAGATTCAGACCCACCATAATTAGAATTGCCAGACATGCCAGTGCTTACACCAAGTTTATCTGCAATTGCTTCAATATTAGCCAATGTAGAGCTATTTACATATTGAGCTGTTTCATGAACCGAATATGCTTGAGCATTAGTCATAGATTTAGCATATTCTTCTAAGACAATAGCCAAGTCTTCTAAGTCCATATTTTTATAAGATTCGAAGTCTTTATCACCATCAAATTTTTCCACATCAAAGTTATGAACTGCAAAGTGGAAATCAGTACGGCAAATGAATAAGATTTCTTCTTCTACAGCAGATAGATCTTTATTCAATTTACGAATACAAACAACCGGTTGAGTCAAACCAAATTCAGAACCGTCAGATACAGTGATAAATGTTTGTGCACCTGTAGTGATACCAGTGGATTGGATTTCGCCAGCCATGAATTTACGAATTTCTTTAGCCAAGATACTAGCTTTAGTATGTTTCAAATAAGCACTAACTTCATGCTCACGATCTGGCATTGGATAGTCTTGGCCACTTACTACTTTAAGTGGTGCAATGGATAATTTAAGAGTACCTTGCCAAAAAGCAAAGCTCATAGAAGATCCACCATATTGACCAACATCTTTAGAATTAGTCATACGATAATTAGAGTAAACATTGATTGTTTTCTTTCCAGTATTGGAAGAATTTCGATTAAAAACGCTTTGTCCAAGAGCCATTTGTTTATCCTCCTAAAAATAAGAATATAATTATCAATATGTATTGATAGTAGTATTTTATTACATCCTAACGTGTTATTCTAGGATTGTAAAAGTATACTAATATGATAATATATTATTATTGTGAATATATGATGAGATTTATTTTGATTTAATTTTATAGGAGGAAATCATCATGAAAATTAATAACGGTATTGCAGTTCCAACAACATCTTTAGAAGTTAAAGCATTGCAAAATTTAAAATACAATGCGTTAGAAAAAGATTCTGTTAATCCTTTATATATGCCATTGGCAGATGAAAATATCTGCAATGGATCTGTTCGTTTTATAGATGAGCTATGCCATCTATATAACAATGATGGCCTAAGTAGCTGTCAAATCATTAATTGGGAGGGTAGATTTGATGGAGTGGTGGAAATCGAAGTACAGTATGATGACGGTCATATGCAAAATGAGGTTCTAGGGATCCCTAGCAACCTCGATACTTTGATTGCGTACTATAGAGGTATTGGCAGATATAGAAAAGCTGCTATGATTATGCGAAAGTATAAAAAATTTATGTAAGAAAGGTTTAGTTATTATGAACTATATCGCGTATGCAAGTAATGGTATTAAGTTAGAATTTGCTTCAATGGCCGATGCTATCAATGCCCTTGAAAAAGGTGGATATCAAGCCGCAAATATTTTTAAATTAAGATCTGACGGTGTTCAAGAATTAGTTTACGAATACAGACGAAGATAATAAAAAGATCCCCATGGAGTTCAACTCCATGGGGAACTTTTTATTATTTTTTTTTCTTAGGATTTAAATCTGGATAGTTGATATAAATTCTATTGTAGTCAAAACGTAAAGTTTCTTTACGTGCTAATTCTTCACGAAGCTTTTCATATTTGCTGTAAAGAATAGAATATTTAGAACGTAGTTTATCATCAAGATCATCTTCGGATAATACACCATCGATGATAGATAAACGAGTATTGATAGAATGTAGCATAAGTAATGCGTCATTCTCATCTTCTACGTTACGTAAACGTAGTTGGTATTCATAGAGATCATTTTCATAATCTCTGACTGCACTATATCTGAAGGATTTCGATGTGTCCCTATATTTCTTCATAGCCCAGTCAATAGGACCTGCTTCTAATAATGAGTTGTCATCTATACGACTCAAAGCAGTAATTACACGTTCAATTTCACGTTTTACTAATCTAATAGAAGTATACTCTAGAGATTTACGTAATCCCTTGATTGTAATAATACGGTTAGATAATACATCATTATACACAGATAAGCACCATGCAATAATAGTAGATGTATCTTTCTTACCGCCAGTTAGATAATTAATATATCCATAATCTTTAAGCTTCTTAATAGAAGTTTCAAGATCCATGCCAAATCCACAACTAATGAGGAAATCATCAGCAAGTAACGTACTATGATCTTTGAACATCACTGAAGTTATCTTCCAGATGAGATCTTTAAAGCCGAATGTCAATAATACCGCATAGTTAATAGTGCTAGCTCTACGGATAGTACTATTAGTTTTATCCAAGTATACATCAATTTCAGCTCTAGCAATATCTATAGCAGAAGATGAATTTACTAATGCTCCTACATCATGTAGGATTAAAGCTAAGATTTCTCTATTAGATAAGTTGAGGACTGGATCAAACAACTTAGAATCTAATTCTAAATAATACTTAGTAATTTTAGATTTGTCTTGATGATCAGTATCATATGCAAATGGATCACTTAAGATGATATCATAGATATCATTATCTTTAATGATAGGCATTACGCAAATACCGAAGAAAGCTTTATCTGTATTACGAGTATATAACGCCACATTACAAGAAGAACCGGTGAAAAACATATTTAGCTCATGAGCTAATTGTCTTAATAGTTCTGGATCTTGATTAGTGCGGAGTTGTTCAATAATAGATATACAATCATGAAAATCATAATTGTTCATATCTAATCCCCTTTCCTTTAAAGTCAAGGAAATGCCTAGGGTCTATAATGACCCTAGGCGTTTATTTCCTAGATTAGATTAAGGTTTTACATATTCAACTTTTTCTGGAGCTGTGATATCTTTCTTAGCATCGTTTACTTTAGTGTAAGCAGAAGCATTTGGATAGCCACCAGCTGTACCAGCAGAAGTCATAGTATCAGGAATATATGTAGTGTAATCGTTCATGAGGTTACGTCCAATAGGATCAGTATTTTCATAACGAGTACGTAAACCAGTAGGGTTAATGATCTTAACACGACCTTGAACTGGTTGATAGCTTACCAATTTGAAGCGTTCGAACGCATGAACTGCTGGCAATGCATAGTTTTGTGCGTTGCGAATTTCATTGGATAAGTATAATTGATAATCGTAAATGCAATAGATTACACGATCGCTATTACGAGGGTTTAACAAGATGATCAAGTTTTGGTTGTTACGAAGTTTATCAGATGCAACGAAGTTGTAAACACGTTTGTCGCTAGTTACAACTGTACGGTTGAAGTCTAATTCAACAGGACCAATGGAACTTGGAGCTTGGTAAGTGTAAGTGGTAGGAGTGATCTTACGGATCAATGCAGGGTTACCAATTACAGAGATAGTAATGTTAGGGTCATTCAATACTTGGATCATTGTTTGAGCGTAGTTGTCCAAAGCATCCATGAATGTTTTGTGACGGTATTCTACTTGATCCAATGCATAACCTTCTGGTGGAGCGAAGTCAAATACTTCAGCAATTTTGTTAGCCATAGGCATAGTTTTGAAGTCATTATCCAATTCTTTATGGATTTTGTCATCTTTCCATGTACCTAAAGCTGTTTTGAACAAGGAAAGGATATTAGTCAATTGATCTTCGTTATAAAGAGCTTGAATATCTTTTACTTCTTCAGGGCTGATTGGTGTATTGATTGGGAATGCATCAGGAATTTCCACGATGTTTGTTTGAGAATCCCAACGTACAGAGCAAGTATTAAGCATTGCAGAGGAAGTATCACGACGTACAGACAATACAACTTTAGTTACAGCTGGATCAGAGCAGTAAAGCATGAATTTATTGTCTTTCATGAAACCGGATAAAATGCCTTCCAAAGTTTTAGGAGTGCCTGCAGTTGCTTCATAAGTGACAGAGAAACGAGTCATCATTTGACGATCGATTTCGCCATAGCTTGGGTCGAAGCGGCATTCTTGAATAGGAAGAGCTACTTCAATTGCAGTACCAGCAGTGATTTCAGCTTGTTCAACTGGTTTCAATTGATGAGTTGCTGTATCTTCTTTCATCATACCAGCTTTAGGAATAGCAGATACGATTACATGAGTTACTGCAGATTCGATAGAGAAGTTATCAATGTTTGGTACAAGACCAGAAGCACCGAATACAGCTTTACGAATTTCAGTTTGTTTAGTGTCATCACCAGGGTTCAATGGCAAGCTAACTACTACGTCTTTAGTAGGAGCTGCAGATTGGATCGCATCAAACATTTCATTTTGTTGAGTGAACATGTCGATTTCGCGACCTTCTGGAGTAACCAACTTACGAATTTTCATTGTAAGTGTGAATTTAGGAGTTTTAGCAACTGCTTTGTTGATAGCGCCTTTATCGAAGACGTTGTTCATCAACAAGTTTTTGTGCAATGGGAATACAAGACCCATAACTGGATTGTATGCAGACAAAGCGGAAGATTCTAAGAACGCATTGCGGTCATTGTCGAATTGAGCTTCCATCATTGCCATATGGTCAGCATAACCATCTGGATTGCCTAATGCTGTATATTCTTCAGCATCAGCGGAATTTTCAGTAAAGAAATTTTTAACAGTTTGAACACTAGCTGGGTCCATCATAATACGACGCATGTCGGTAAAGAATTCGGAACCAGATTCGTGCTGAATGTCTTCAGCCATTTCACGAATAGCTGTAGCGTATTGGCGAGTAGCAGGAGTCACATAACCACGACCCATAACTACGTCAGCGCGAGATTCACCTACAACTGGCATAATCATTTTCTCCTTTCGGGATGTACAATTTATTTTTATTATATTAGGTATCTATAGGGACACCAAAATATTTACTATATTGTTATATCGCATAATTCTATACCATTTACTTTTTAACAGGTTCTTCTGGTGCTATAGACTCAATTAGAACTACAATTCGATCTAAACACCAAAGTGCATAGTAAAAGTCAGATTTATTTTCGATATATGTCTTAGTATGATAAGTTTTAGTGATATAATGCAAAGTCATATCTGCAAGTTTATCTAAAGCATTAGATACTCTGGTAATGATTTGTATATTATCGTTATTCTTCTTAATATACTCGACCTTTTGTTTAAAAGATTTAATTAGATTATAGAGTTCAGCAAACTTATCCTTCAATTCTTTATTTCGGATAGCTTTCTGCTCCTCTGTTAAATCATCATAAATCTCATTTTCTAATCCTTGTAATGGATCAGAAGAATTACCCGTATCTCCGTCAGTAGATTCGGAGGAATCCCCATCACCACTGTCTAAAGAATCAGTATCATCACTGCCATCAGATCCATCATCTGATAAATCATCAGGTTCCATATCTCCAGAGTCGTCTCCTAGATCATCTGGTTCATCAGTTGAATCAGGATCGTCTGAATTATCATCATTATCTTCACTACCATCTGATAAATCATCAGGCTCATCTACTCCATCATCAGTATTATCGTCAGGAGTATCATCGCCTTCATCATCTTCAGTTGGTTCTCCATCTCCTAGATCATCTGGTTCATCGCCAGATTCTAAATCATCAGGTGTAGTATCATCAGTATCGTCTAAAGGAATATCATCTTCACCTTCATCATCTAATGGTTCCCCATCCGATAAGTCTTCTGGTTCATCATCGCCGTTAGGATCATCTTCCCCTAGATCATCTGGCTCATTATCATCATCGATTCCATCACCATCTGCATCAGGATCACCATCAGTTAAATCTTCAGGTTGATCATCTGGATCTGTATCAGAATCCAATGGATTATCAACGATAACTGGAGGAGGAGTTTCCTCCTCTTCCTTTTTGTCATCTTTTTTCTTTTTTTTATCTTTATCATCATCTGCTTCAGTAAATACCGCAGATGTTAAAAGAGAATCTACATATTCAGAAAAATTCATCTATATTATCTCCTTATTAATCATCATCACGGTTACTATTACCAGAGACGTGTTCGCCATGTTTGAAAGTCATATTATAAGCAAGTCTAGCTCTTTGACCTTCAAGGCGTTTCTTAATCTTTAACAACTCACGCTGTTTTTCTAATTGATTATCATCTTCAGCTTTCTTAAGATATCGTTTAGTCATTTCCAATTCAATATCAATTTCTTCAAGAACTTTTCTACGTTCCTTAGATTGAGCTTTCATAGACATACCTAAATATCCTAAGATAACAACAACAGATAATGCAGGATTAATTAATGCAGCAATACCACTAGTGATGGCCAATTTAACAATACGGCTAGCCTTAGGGAGAATATTGCCAGCAATAACTGCTTCTCTATTTTCAGATTCAAATTCTTTATTATCAATAATACGTTTAAGTTGATCCATTTGTGCATCAAATTGACGGCTAATATTGACAACGCTGTCATCTAGTTCACCAATCTTAGATTTGATCTTTTGAGATGCAACTTTAATAGTATTAATGATATCCATTTCATTTACTACTGTAGGATATTTAGCAAAGTCATAAATACAATTGCTATATCCTTCTAGCACTTTAAGATGAGCAATAGCTTCATCAATATTAGCATTATTATGATCAATAATAGAGCAATCTTCTACATTATCGTTATATTGTCGTAATGCTTCAGCTTTATCTTTTAGATTATCAATTCGTACATAGTCATCTGCAGTTTTATGCTTAATTGCACGGCAATCTCGTAAATGACGTTTAAATACAGCGGATAATTCTTCTGGATCTAAAAGAGAAGGATTGTGTTTAGCTATATTAGCAATATTTACGATAGTTTGAGTATCATATCTATCAATAGAATCTTCTACGCATTCAATTAGATTACGTTTATAGATATTTTCCATTGCAGAATTCATAATATCTAATTTTTCAGATAATGCATCTACATTAATTTCTTTATCTTTTGTAGTATCAGTACTGATTGATTCTACAGTAGAAATAAAGTCATCAAATTTAGTGGCTAACACTTCATCATTATCCATATTTAGATCTTCTTTATATTTAGCATATAAAGAGGCAATTAAGACAAGTTTACTTAACTTATCTTTACTTTTCTCTTCTAATACTTTATTATTAAAGTCTACTAGAATATTAGCATATTCAGTTAGATCGGCATTGATAGATTTTAGAGTAAGAATGATATTTTCAATAGAGTCGATATATACATCTAGCCCTAAATCGGTGTAAATATTCTTTAATAATAGCTTAAAACAGTCAAGACCCTTATCGAATCTGAATTGCCCAATATATAGATCTACTTTCTTACTACCTAGATCAATAACCTCTTTAGGATCAGCTTCAATGATTGTACTCTTTACAATCTTACCAATATCACTATTAGAAAGAGGATTATACTTAGATAATTCTTCTAGAGTGCTTTCAAGTACAGCAGTAAATGCAGTTGGATCGCTAGAGTTGATTAAGAAGTAGTCTTTCATAGCTTCAACTACAGAACCAATTTCATATTTACATCCATTCTTAGATAATACGTATAGATATTCTTCAGTGGCAATTTTGAACTTCTGAATATCAGTCATATTATAAGTATCAATTAGTTTTGCAACTTTAATTGCATTAACTTTAGCATCATCTGCAGTCAATACATTTTCAAGTACAATTTTATCTAGATCAAAGCGTTTGCTAATCTTTTCATAATTAGAGATGATGCGGTCATAAGTAGCAACTTCACATGCTAACTCAAGAGCCATATTTAAAGTTTCCATTTGAGCTGTAGCTGTTTGATCTTCAGATGGAGCATTAGTACCTAAAGCATCTTTAACTCCATTAGCTGCTTTATCAGTTAAGTCTTTAATCTTTTCAGAAGCATCACTTATCTTCTTATTGATTTTATTTTTAAGACGGCCTTTATGGAGAGCCATCTTTCTTTGAAGATATGCTTTGAATTGAGATGCATCTCTTACTTTAGTAATAGACTCTAATACTTTTTGTCGTTCACGATTGACCTCAGCAGGTGGTACATAGTTGTACAACTCAACTAGGAGATCCAACGATTTCATTATTGCCATATCATGATTAGAGTCCACTTCAAGAATATTTTTGAAAAGCATATCTGCTTTATTCATATCATGAGTTTCATAAACCATATCATACAGTCTGGCAAACGAGCCATTAGACTTGTATGATGCGTTCAACTCATATTGCCGTTTACGTATATTCGTTAGCATTGTATTTAAATCTCCTTTTTCACCTATTTATGGTCAGTTATTATTATAAAGTTCCAGTATTATATTGAATACTTTAAATAAATAAACCCAGATATAACTTATCCTGTCAACATAAGTAATAATAAATATTTAGAGATTAAATGGAGGTCTATAATGGAAAAGTGCATCCCATTTATTATACATGAAGCTCCAATGACTGTTGGAGAAACAAAGATTGTTGAAAATATCAACAATAAACCTATTGCACAAGGTATCCTTCAAGATACAGATGTAGTAAATCGTAATAAACGTACCTATGCTACTAATGACATGAAAGCTCAAATTGCTTGTGAACGCACCAAAGAATTAATCAGAACTGGTAATATGAAGGGTGAAGATGGTCACCCAATGGAATCCAGTGTACAACGTCAATCTACAATCGATCCACGTTTAGTATGCGTTAAATACTTAGACATTTGGATGGAAGGCACTGATGTATTGGCTAAGTTTACTGGTACTAATACAGAATATGGACGTAACTTTAATGAAGATCTCCTAGATGGTGAACTTCCAAGTTTCAGTCTTCGTGCTCTTGGAAATCTCGAGTCGATGGGTGGTAAATCCTATGTAAAAAACTTAAAAGTTATTACTTGGGACCGTGTAATTTATCCATCTCATAAACGTGCATATACTACTAAGCTTCTTAATGAATCAGCTGGTGATCTAGCTAATACAAATGAAATTGTAGTTGAAGAATCTTATGCTGGTCGTATTATTCCTATTAATAATCCTGCAGTTATTAGTTATATCCAATCCGAATCTGCGAATGTAGATATGATTTCCGATGTAATGGAATTTGGTAAACGTAATATGCAAGTTCTTGAAAATGGTAATGTACAATTATTTGATGAATCTGGTGCTTCCTTGATTATGTCTCCTGAAAAGTACATCAAAGATGAAATCATGGAATGGGCTAAGAAACAATATTAATCAAAAAAAAAATAAATACAACCCAAGGAGTTAAACTCCTTGGGTGATTTTTATTTCTAAAGTATTCTTTAGATTTTCATCTTCGGTAGATTTCAATTCGATATTAAAATTCTTATTGATAAATAAGAATTCGCAAATATCATTCAATGCTTGAGAATTTATATATTGCCGATCCTTAGCTACTATAATTCTATGAGTATTTCCTAGCTTATCAGTAAAGTCTAAGAAGACATCACCTTTAACGTATAGTTTAAAAGATGGACCAATAATGGATTCTAATTTAACCATAGCTACAAGCTCTGGATATTTTTGGAAATAGATTACATTCTTTAAAGCTTCATATCTTGGTTCATACATTTCTCTAAATACTGGTAATCCAACACTTTGGATAAATCCAATATTATCTAGAATATATTCACAAGATTTCTTAACACATTGCTCTTCAATACTTTGGCGATATTCAATATTGTATTTAATATGCTTTAGATCAATAAGTTGATCCACATGAGTTAACTCATGAATAATAATTTCCATAGCAAGATTTCTGATTGCATCAGTTGTATGATATGGGTGAGTTGTAACTGTGTCATAGAATGCATCTAAACTCACATAGATGTATCCATATGGAGAAGTCCGAGCTATATTAGTCATCTTCTCTAAATATCCAGAAACAAAAATTAATTTTGTATATGGATCAATATGATTAACTTTACCATTGAAAGTATCATATGTAAATTGCATTGTTTGTTGTCCCAATTCGATTATATCAAACTTATTCATTTATACAGGCCTCCTTCAACATTATAGTATATCATTAAAATGTGCTTTTTAAAAAGGAGCTATGACAAATATATGTATAACAGAATGACAGATGTCGTAAATAAAATAGAAAGACGTTTAGGTACAGCTCCTTTGAACTTACCTGAACAATTACAAAAGAAAAACTGGGCCGACTCAGTTATTAAACCCGATACATTGACTACATTTAGTCGATTTTTTCCTCATATGGTTAAAGTTCAATTAACTAAAGAGGATATGAAAGATGGATACTATCTATTAGATCGTCATATTCCAGATAATTATGAAATACTAGGAGTTAAGGATATTCTTTGGAGTGATATTGATAATGAACGTGCTGGTCTCCAACAATATTCTGGATATGGCATCTATAATGTATTAGCTAGATCTATGAATGCCGATAGTATGATGTTAGCTCAGAGTTATTCCGACGTATCCTCATTATTCAATAGTGGTATTTACTTAGATTTTATTCCTCCTAATATGGTAAAATTACAAATGGCGTTAGGCGGTAATACTAATAATCTAATGCAAAATGTAACCATTGGTGTATTTGTAAAACACCCTGATAATCTTATGACTATCGAACCAACCAAAATGGAAACATTCGAACAGTTAGCCCAAGCTGATGTTGCAGTATTCTTATATGAACACCTAAAACACTATGATGGAATCGAAACAGTATTTGCCAATATCGATTTAAAATTATCTACGTTAGAAGCTCAGGCTTCGAGAAGAACTGATATTGTAGAATTCTTAAGAGATAACTACGTTAACCCAGCGAATACAAATCAACCAATAATGTATACAGTATAAAAAAATAAAAGACCCATAGGAGTTGAACTCCTATGGGAACTTTGTTTTCACTAAACTATTATTTGTTTAGAATGCATTTCTTCAACTTATTCTCAAAGATCCGTACTTGATCTTCTGTAGAAAATGATGCACAAATCTTTCCATTACTATAGGCGATATATGATGGCCTAGCCTTCTTAACCTCTAATAATTGTAAATAAGCTAATTTTACTTTATCCATTATTTTATCCTACATTTGATAGTAACTAAAGTAATTATATCTGGAGAGAATTCAACTTCAATTAATGGCTCTGGGCCTTTTACTACATACTCATTTTCTAATAGACTGTTTTTTAATGTATGGATAAAATTACCAAATATAAATTGCATTTCATAGCATCTAATAGGTTTACCCTCAAATCTACGTGGAGTATGCTTACCAGTAATAGTTAATTCTCTAGTTACGTAATCAAACTCACTATCAGTATAGAATCCACCTTCTGGTAGATAAGAAAATAATTTAACAATATAATCATTTATCTTTTCTTTTACTAAAGAAACTTTCTCTTCCATAGAATCTCCTATCTAACCATACTTGTACGATTACTTCCAAGTAGAGGAGTAGATGCCATATATCTTGCAATAGCCCCAGCATGTAATACTGGATTGTAAGTCATTAGGAATCTACGTAATCCTCTAATACGAGATATTGGAATATCATAACAAGAGTCTGCACTAAATCTAAATCTAATAGCCTCAGTTATATTACCAGTGGAGTTATCAATTAAAACAAATGGAATCATATCTAATGTATTCTTCCATCTATCCATAACTTTCTGATATTTAACTTTAAGGCTATCACATCTAATATCTATTATTTCCCCAGTATCATCTATAATTCTCTGGAATGGAGTGTTAGGATTATCTGGATCACAGATAGCAATAGATCTTTCTATAGCCATAAATAGATCATCATAATTATCCCAATCTATATATAAGATATTCTCTCTATCTCCTTTAGGGGATAGTACCAAACGATATCTATATTTAAGATTGGTTGTTATATTAGATCCACCTATAATAAACTCATTATGAAAATTTTCCTTAATTTCTTCACCAATTTTTCGTTTTCGTGTTTCATTGAAAAGTACTTCGATTTTTAGAGTAAGTCTATAATCTAACTCGAAGACTTGCTCTACAGCTTTAGTATAAATATCGAAGCTAGCCACTTTACCACTCCTGAAATCTTAATTATTCTTTAATATTACCGGTGATATCGATTTTAATTTCAGCACCATTTGGATAGTAGTTAGAATCGATTTCTACACCTGTTAATTCAAATCTATCAGCTACCTTTTTACAAGAGTCTTCAATATTCATCTTAACTGAATCAATTGCACGTTCGATAATATCTTTAGAATCACAATATTGCTCTAATTCTACAGGTGTATTATAATGATAAGTAACTGTATTTTCTCCAGTTACAGTTTCTAATTCTGCATGCATTAAAAAATGCTGAAGCACTTCATTAATTTCGTCTAAAATAATATCTTCAATTTTTCGTTCCATTTTAATTACCTCCTATTAAATATAAGTATCAAAATGTGAAATAAAACTTAAAAAAATAAATCCCATAGGAGTTAACTCCTATGGGAAATATAAACTATTTCATAGCACGTTCATGTAAATCCAGTTTATTAATTTCTGGATAGATGTCGACTTCATATCGACGTTTGTTTTCTTTATCCACATAATTCAAACGTACCATCAAATCTTTACCAGCTTCTTTACGAATCAATTCATAACGAAGCATCTTTTCAGGTTCTGCACCTGGGTTGAATTTGTTTACAAAGTTTTCAAATGCTAATGCATTCTTTTTATCGGATACAATCTTAGCATTTAAAGTTCGTACCGCTTTAAGAACTAATTCTGCATTAGATTCTTTAACTTTATTAAAGGAATCATAATCTACATAATTATTCAAAACCCATTCCACATCTGGAATTTCCACTTTTACTTTACGTTCACCATTTTCTGGTTCAGTTTGTACAGTAAATTTTACTGGAGATTCAGGTGTTTCAATATTAGGTTGAGCTACTACCGAACTAAAGTTTACAGAGAATAGATCCCCTGTAGGATTTGGAGTTAAGAATGCAGGTTTTGGATCTTCAATTTTTTCTGCACCGATTTCTTCTTCTGGCGCCATTTCAATTACATCGCCAATATCTGCTCTTAGAAATTTATTTTGGAAATCGTTTAAGAATTTTCCAGTTACATTTTCTAATCCGATTTCCCTTTCAATAATGTCTGCTGGACTTTTAAAGACTGTTGGTCTTTCGATGATACTTGCCATAATACGTATTCCTCCTTGTGAAATACTATGCAATAAAAATAATATAAAAATGATCAATAGAGTGGTAGAAAGGTATTATAATCATTGCTACTACTATATCTTTTTAAAAGAGGTAACCACTCTATTAATCACAATTATAATATATCATCATTCATCTTTTTGAAAGTCAGACTTATTGAACTTAGGATCATAGGAAATCATTCCAAATCCTTGATCATATTGCCATTTAACATTTTCACGAACTTTATATAACTCATCTGCTTTATCTTGTAGAGTTTGGAAAGGAATCTTTATCTCTCTACATTCGGTAGCATACTTATTAAAGATTGGTTTCTTAGCATTGTAGAATCTGGATATTTGTCTAAACCCGTCATCTACAACTTCGATACAATCAGTATTATCATTACGTGTTCTACCAAGAACTTGCTTTGCTAATATTTCAGACTTAAATGGTTCTGCTAATACTATCGTAGCCTTTAGATCTCTAATATCCAAAGCAGCACCAGCTGATTTAGTTGTTGATAATATTAATTTTTTAGATAACTGCTCATGCTTAATATCTTTAGGGGTAAGACTTGTATATACTCCAATATTATCTTTAAACTCTGGATAGTTTTCTTCTATCCATGCTTTCACTATATCTATAGCAGAGTTGGTTGCTATATAGATTAATACTTTACCATCAATCTTAATAACCTTATCCATTACTATATACATCATATCATAAAATGAGTTATTACATACAATATGATTTACATAAGCATTCCGATTCAACCCATATGCTTGATTAGAGCACTCTCTCATATCTTGAGGTGTTGGTCTACTATTAAAACGCAATGCAGTATATCTAGTATGAGGATCTGAATCTTCATCAAATAAATTTATCGCAGGAATATTCTTGAAATATAATTTATAAATAAAGTTTTCAGTTTCATCAGATCTACCAGGTGTAGCAGTTAGATATAAAGTCTTTCTCGTATTAGTTGAATAATCTACATAGCAAATATTATCAAAGTTAAGATGAGCTTCATCATAAACTTTAAGTTGAACTTGAAGTTTCTTGAAAAGTTCACCTATAGTATGCCAGCCATTAGTATTACCAAAGCTTTGTAATGTAGAATGGGTAACTAAGAATACCTTATATTTAGATACATCAGTGATCCCATTTAGTACTTTATGAATAGCTACAGAGCCATTTAAAACTAATACTTCACGATTTTCATCAATATTAGTATATTCGCCCACACAGTTCTTCCATTGATCTAACCAACCAGTTGTAGATGCAATAACTATAGTTCTAGCTCTCCAATAAGTTAGAGCCGCTATGGTTACATACGTCTTACCTTTACCGGTAGGTAGATTTACTGAAAGCTGTGTAGCATTTTGATTAGAATAGTATTCACCTTTACCTAATATAAACGCTAATGCTTCTTTTTGTACGTCATCTCTAGGTAAATACTTAATAAGGATTTCAGGAGTTTGAAAGAATGGATCACTATTATATTCTCTTACAGGTTCAGATTCAACAAACTTCTTTATGAAGTAAACATCTAAACCTCTAGGAAGAAATAATCTTCTATTAACTTCATCATACATCATTCCTTTATATGATTTAGTATAAGTTATTCTATCAAATATAGTAAAGTATGACTCCAATCTAGGTATATCACCAAGATTATAATCATTAATAACTATAGAGGAATTTCTTAAAACTAATTTATTCATTAGAGATTATCTCCGAATCTAAATATGAAGCAAATAATTCTATATTATCAAGAATATACATAAATGCACTAGAGATGTAGGATACTTTATCAAATCCCATTGATTCTTTAAATTCTAATGCTTCTATTAAATATTTTAGATCTTTAGTGAAGTCCTCACGTACTTTTTTATCAGCTAAAACTTTAAAATTTATATTAAAATTATTTATAAGACCTAAAGTATGTACACTAATAGGACGATATAATTCAAGGTAATGGCCAGTTATATAAACTTCAAATGATCTATTGGTTGATTTTTTATCATACATTATGGTTAAGTCATTTGTATTATAAAGTATGCTATTATACAACTCTATATAATCAATTACTTTAGTTTTCATAAGTATTCCTCATAAAAAATTAAAGATAAAGAGAAGGGTATTATTACCCTTCTCTATTAACTTATCTAAATATATATTTCATAGCTCGGATTTTTACTTTAATAGCATTCATTCTACTAAGCGCAAATCCTAATTTTTTATATGTAACTTTATGGACTACGATACCATGCTCATATTCTTTAGAAGATTTAATCTCACCAAGTACCGCAAATAGCTCGGTTCTAATTCTACTGTAAGCCTCTTTATCAATAAATATATAAGAATAGTAAACATCATCTGCATTTTTTAAGATAGCGTACAACTCAAAAGATATAGTAGTATCAATCTTAATAGGTGCATCAAGTTTTTGTTTTTTAGTTAAAAGCCCGAGTTCTCGCTCGGACTTTATTTCTCCATCTTTCTCAATATTATTAAAATAAGTATTGGCAAATAAATACTCTACACCTTCTATAAATTTATTTCGATGATGTGCTATTGCCAAACTATTAGATAAAATATTGTAATCGATGTTTTTCATATTAAATATCTCCTTTGAACTCATCATTGATCAAAGCTCTAGTTAATGTAGTTTTAATATCAGAGTTTGATTCTCTTACTAAGTCAGGTGAATTCATAAACTTTTGAGGCTGTTCTTGGAAGAAATAATCTATCGTAGAAGTTGCATGTTTCTCGAAAGATGATGGACTCTTCAAAATACGACCTAAGTTTTGGAAATCCAATGTCTTAGTAATAGATGGATTTTCAGCTAATGCCTTGCTCAATGTAAGAATTTGATATGGTTCAGATTTATTATTCCAGTTAGGCATATCATAAATATTATAAGCACTTCTAATTTGATTAGATAATAATACTTCAATATGAGTTGCCTGCATGGAAATACCACCATCAATTAATGCTTCCATTAAAGCTTGCGCAATTGTATCTTTATTAAACGATGCTGTTACATCAGACTTATCCATTATATCTTTAATCCTACTTAGAGTTTTAGAGAACTCATTATTTATAATAGGAGTATAGAATAATACCAAATCTTCTACAGATGCCAATGCAGTCATTGGAATAATAACTTCACCTTCATCTGTTTGATATCGTTTACGTTTGATAAATTTAGTTAACTCTTTAGATAGATAGAATTTATCAATCTTATCAATTTCAATCTTATATGGAGTATCGTGATCGATGATATTGATTGCACTTACATAATCGTTATATTCTAACATATCATCTGTACTATCATCAACATCATCTTCATTTTCCTTAAAGATTTCTTCTTGATTGAATACTAAATATATATCTTTATAATTCTTATCCTCTACGAGAGTGATAGTTTCTTTATTCTTAACAAAGTTATCTACAAATTGTACAGGCAACTCTAAGTCAGGAATTTCTGTTGCCATTACGTGCTTAGCTGATAATTGTCGTTGAGTCGTATTGGAAGTTAATTCTTCACCTGGGCGTTTACCTGGGTCAATGTCTTGGTTAATGAAATAAAGATCGCCATAACAATATCTACAAATACCATGACCTTCTGCTTTAGATTGACAAGTCATTGGACTTCTTGTATAAATTGTTTTACCAATTAAATGAGTATCAGTTTCTTTAATTGGACCTAAATCGAAACCGTCTTCTTCTAGACGATAATATTTAGATGCCAATAATTCTAATACTTTAGCATCTTTAACTTCATACTTAACGAAGTTTCTAGATGTACATTTATAATCTGGATCTGGATTAAGTTTAGTCCCTTGGTTATTTAGACCCACTTTACGAGCCACTGCACCTGAGGAACCTACATTAATCTTTGAAATAATTTGTGCTGTACGGCCAGCAGATGATTCGATGAAATAATCAACTAAATCATTAACGCCACCGTTGATAAAACTATTAGCAATAATATGGGGGAATACGCCACCATTACCATCTGGCTTAGTACCAATGGATACTGCGTATTCTCTAAGCTGTTTAGTATTAATAGACTCATTAGCTCTAAATGCATTAGTATAGATATGATCATACCCAATAAGCTTTTTAGAGTTTAATACTGCTTCACGCATTTTTCTGATATTATCCATACCAAAATCATTAGCTTTAGCAATATCTACATTAGACATATCTGGATGCAATAAATTATAATATTCAGGCAATGCATCCATCATTAATACATCATCTTGCAAGTTGATACTATTGGCAAATAATGCCGCAAATTCATCAACTTTACTAATATAATAAAGACTATCAGCAATCATATTATTCTTAACGATAAATGGAATATCAGTTACATGATTACTAATGAAGAAGTCATCAATATATTTCTTTATAGACTTAGCAGTTATTTCTTTTGCTAAGAAAATATGTTTTGGTTCTACTAAATCCCCGGCCTTAATAATAAGAGACCAAAGGATTAGATTTAACCAATAATCATGAATGGTCATTTTTAATTCATGACCACAAATAATCAAAGTTAGTTTAGATTTAGCCAAGTCAGGATCATCTATTCCGTCCTTTAAGATATCATGAATAGCTTGAAAGTGATTTGACCAGTTTTCCTTACAAATATCTTTGTTTACGTCTACTAAAAATTCTCCTTTGTTTTTAATAAAATCAGAATAGATCCAATAATTTTGATAGTTTGTTATATTATCAAACACTGGTCTTTCTCCTTTCGTTTTAAAAACTTTAATATTAAATACTATTACTCACAAGTATAATATATATTCAAATGTAAAAATGACTGTAACAAAATAAACCCGCATAGGATCTTTAAGACCCTATGCGAAGTTTAATTTTTTATTATTTTTGAGGCAAATGTTTAGAACCTTTTGCAGCTTTAAGGTAATCACGTTGACCAGCTTTAGCTACACGAACAGCCATGTTGCTGTATTTTTGAACGATCTTTTTGATCAAAGCACGTTCAATAACACGGTTTTTAACCAATTTAGTCCACAATGGATCTTTCTTTTCTTTTGCAACTTGGAATGCAGCCATTTTTACACGGCGAGCCAAGTCGTCTTTTTTGCTTAAACGTACCAAAGTACGGCGAGAGATCATTTGTTTTTCCAAAAGAGCTTGTGCTTCTTCAGATTCAGCGAATGCAACACGTTCATCTTGGGAAAGACGGGAAGCCTCAGCGCAAATTAATGCATCAGTATATGCATTAGGATTAGCCAATTCTTGTTCTAAGATTTGGTCTTTTTTGTCTGGATTGAAAAACATGTTTTCGTCCTCCTTAGAGATTATTTTTTAAATATATTTAAAAACGAAATATACGTTTTATTAACTTAATGTTGTTTGTATAAGTGGCTATTTAGAGGCTAAAGGTTAAAAAAGACCATATCGGAAACAATAAATTGTATTTAATTTGGAGGAAAATAATATGAATAGTGAAGTTAAAGCAATTGAATATTATAAAGAAATTGCAAAAAGAAACCTAAGTAAAGTATTTCCTACATTAAGCGAAGATGAAATTTTAACAGCTTTAGATATGATCGTTGATAAACGATATACTAAGAAAGACTGTACTTTAAATAATAATTATACTGAGGAGTTTGTTGAAACTGATGTAGCTCAAATGAGTAACTATATTATCAATAAGTCTCCTATTATGGTAGCAAATGGATGTTTATTCAAACAATATGAAAAAGACTTAACTCCAATGTACCAACTTATTACATCATTTACAGATAACCGTTCTAAGTTTAAGAAAGAAATGTTTAAATATGAGAAGGGTTCTGAAAAGTTTAATAAGTATAACATGCTTCAATTACTGGCTAAGCGGGATAATAATGCATTATATGGCGTAATTGGTAACTATAGTAGCGCGTTATATAATCTATATATTGCAACTGGTATTACAAGAACAGGGCGTGCATTAATTAGTCATGCAATTACATTCTTTGAATCGTTCTTTACAAATAACGTAAAGTTCCATTCTATTAATGAAGCAATTACATTTATTGATCGTGTATCGAGAGAGCCATCTATATTTCCATCTGAGTTAGTATTAGATCAACCAGTAGAAATTGATGATGTATTCTATAAAATTATGGATACATTTGATAGAAACTACTTTGGCGATTTAAGAGAAGAAATGGAAATCATTTGGGATTTATTATTAAATCAATCTCAAGAGACTTTGAATAAACTCTTCTATAAAAATAATGCATTACAGTTCTGTGATAATTCTTATATGAAGAATTATATTGCAATGACTTTATCTAAATTAGAAGATACATTTGTAGATCCAAATGAACCACCAGAAAATATTAAGGATAATCTAGATCACATGTTTGATGTCCTTAAAGAATGGTGTTATATGCGTTATATTGTAGTAGATAAGATTGATCGTTCTGCTACAATGAAACGTGATATTAGTATTATCACCGATACAGATTCCACAATGCCATGCTTTAATAGCTGGTATACATTCGTACTTAAAGATGTATTGGGCGATTCTAAATATAAAGAAGAAATTAAATTGATGAATCTTCCAGAGACTGAACCTCAAATGGAAGAAGATCGAATTTATAACTTCGAAACTAAACAAATTGAAACTAAGATGATTGATGTTTCTGTAGCGAGCAATAAAGAACCATTAAGATTTAGTATTATCAATATCTTATCTTATATTGCTGGTCGTTTATTACGTGAGCACTTTGACTTAGTTGCAGAAAATTATAATACTAAGAGCGATTATAAGCCTTGTTTGATTGCAATGAAGAATGAGTTCTTATTTGGTCGTGCCTTATTGACTGGTGGTAAGAAAAACTATGCATCTAAACAAGAACTTCAAGAAGGTAATCTAGTTCCAGCTGGTAAAATGCTTGACGTTAAAGGGTTACCTATCAATAAATCTACTTTGAAAGAGAAGACACGTAACGAACTTAAAGATATTCTATTTAAGAAAGTTCTTAACGCAGAAACTGTAGATCAACTTGATGTAATTCAATCATTAGCAAGAGTTGAATATGATATTCGTAAATCCATTGAAAATGGTGAGAAAGAATATTATAAACCAGCTCAAATCAAATCTTATAGTAACTACGATAATCCAATGCGTATTCAAGGCATTAAAGGAGCAATTGCATATAATGCTTTACGTGATAAAGGTACTGAAGCTATTGATTTGACTATTAGAAACCCTGTAGATATTGTAAAAGTAAATATTACAGAGAATTCAATCATTAGTCTTAAAGATACTGAACCAGATCTTTATGAAAAGATTCATAATTTCTTAAAAGAAAATGAAACTGATTATAAAGGTGAAATTACTAGTATCTCTATTCCAATTGATGTTGAGGTTCCTAAATGGATTTTAAAATTCGTAGATTATAATGACATCATTAATGATAATCTTAAGAATTTCCCATTGGAATCTATTGGTATAACTAAGTTTGATAAAGATACTGTAAACTATACTAACGTAATCAGATTCTAAGAAATAATACCCCTATGGAGTTAAACTCCATAGGGGATTTTCTTTATTAAAATTTCACAGGTTCTAATTTGGTTTCTGGCATGGTTAACGTCATAGCGAATATAGCCTGAATGGATTCTTTAGATGTAGATATTACTGGGGTACCACCTAAGTTAATAAAGTGAATATTACTATTCAATTGCTTTTTAAGCTCTTCATTAGCTTCATCAGTATAGATACCTTTAATGGTAGCCATATCACCATCATAGTCACCACCGATACTATCTAAGTACCCATTACAGATATTTAGGGTATCAATAAATGAACTAGATGTATCTTTACCAATATCTTCAGGTCTAATCTTAGGATAGTATGGATATAAAACTCCATCTAATGTCATTGGTTCAGTTTCATTTGTAGATGATACTCTAATCATTGTACCAAATTCATTATAGAATGTATCAATTGGATAACGAGTGATTAGTACCATCTTACCTTTAATAGCTTCTTCGCAAGCTTGATAAATGATATCACACCAAGTCAACTTACGTTTGAGAGGTGTTTTATTAATATCAAATTTACCTTCATCTTGTTTACCAGTAAATCCTCTGAAAGCTAAAGCTGCAAGTTTAATAGTTTTACCATCACGATATTCTACTTCTACAGGTCTAAATCTATCAGAGTATCCATGAATAAATCTATCTAGTTCTTTCTTCAATCTATCATCAGAGAATTGAAGTTGGTAATCATTAATTTCAGCAAATCCTTGAGAGCCATCTGGATTAACAATTGGATGTCGAGTATTGCCAATGAATTCATTTTCAAAGAAACGTCTCATATGGAATATTACAAATGGGAAGAAATTAGCAGCTAATGATGTCATAGGGATTACACTATAATCAAAATCAGCTCTAATTTCATTCATATTTTCTACATCTAATTTAGGTGCAGACATTACTAGACGAGTAGCATAGTCAGTGGTCTTAGCCATATTGGCACGTCTAATTACACCAAATTTACCAGGAAGTCCACCATTCGGATTGGAATCAGTACCAGTACCAAACCATTTATAAATTTCAAGTAAACCTTCTTGAAGTCTACCTTCAACAGATTTACTTAAGCTAAATCCATAGTCAGAAGAATCTGCTAATGCTTTAGCTGTTACGATAATATTAATATAGAGTTTATTAATATCGCCTACAGAAATCTTACCACCATCTACTTTGATATCGCGATAGAATGGAGGGATAACTAATAGCTTATCAGTAAAAAAATTCTTTCTGTTTTCATTTAAGAATTTGATATATCTTTCGCGTTTAACAGAGTCTGTTTCTCTAAACTTAATCTTATCAATATTCTTTCTTAAGAAGTCAATACCATTATCGCCTTCTGGATCTTCTACAATATATCCAGATTTATCGATACTATAAGTACCGATACCATGAATAATAGATTTGAGTTTAGAATCAACTTTACTCCAGATTCTATAAACTAATGGTTGAAGGAATTTCTTCTTTAAATCAATATATGCAAATGTAGTACCACGAGATTCTCTTGTGATACCGAATAATGTATTAGATAATAATCCATCATCAGTTGGATTCTTATTAGTATCAAATATTACAGGGTTAGTGATTTCACTTAAGTTATTTTTCTTAACGAAATCATCTATGTCTAATAGGGATACCTGGAGGTTTTCCTCCCTAAGTTTATCGGCCATTTTATACCTCCTTTTATATTATTATAATGTAAATAAAATAGGCTAGTGCTCAGATAGCACTAGCCTATAGTATTATATTTTATCCATTATGATACTTAATTCTCTAGGAGAAACTTTTATAACTTTCATGGATAGAGGGGTATTAGGATCTTCTATTTTTAGAATATTAATGTATTCTTGATATACATTGTTGATTATATTTGTATCTTTTGATTTCACAATATATTCAATATGAGATATACCTTTTTGTATTTTAGTAATATCACAATTTAGAATATCATGCTCTTTAAGAATACTATATAATAGATTATTTTCGCCAAAATAATGTGTTATATAATCAAAATCTCCAGTGCCGAATTTACAGAAAAATTCGACTAAATCCATCGGTAGTGCCTCCTATAGCATATCTTCAAATGCATCTTCTAATCTAGCAGCTTCTTCGCGTGTCATAGTTTGAGATTCAACTGGTTTACTAGGGCCTTGAGGAGTTCCACTTATACCAGCTTGTGGATGACCACGGTAAGCTGCTTGAAGATATCGCATTCTCATCATTTCATCTTTTTGTTCTTGTTTAGCTTTCTTCTTGGCCGCATCAGCTGCTTCTCGTTGATCCAATATAAATTTCTTTAATAGAAGTAGATCGCCTATTGGCATATTCATAGCTTCAATAACAGATAATCTACCTCTATATTCAAAACAAACTGAATCAATTAATTGCATTAGTCTAACATGCGAATCAACTGATGACGTGTAAAAACCAAGTCCTGAGCAGACATAGGAATTGCTGGAATTTCAGCTCCACATTTAGGGCATACTGCTGCAGGTACTTGATATGTAATATTGATATTTTTATTAGTCTTTTCAATATATTCAGCAATGAAATCTTGTAGTTCTTTGAATTCATAGCCAGAAAGTTTAGAAAGTACTTTATAGATAGAAAGGATACGATATTTATAAGTCTTAACAATATCCGTAGATTTGGTTGTGAATTGAATTGGAATCAATTCTTCATCATCTTCATTGATTTCATATACTGTAGAAATACAATGGGAAAGATTGATGATACCAGCGTAGTTATTTCGGAAGTCTTCATCTAAAAGACGTTCTTCAAACATGGAGTTGTACAATTTAGGAATTACAATACCGAATGCATATTTATCATTTGCAACGTAAAGTTCTTCTTCAAAAGTTGGAGGTAAAGAAGGATCTAACTTAATAACTTTATTGAAGTTTTCTTTATCCCCATCTGTTTCAAACTTAACCATATCAATGATATCACGTTTTTCAGAATAGAAGTGATTACATTTAGGGCAAGTGAAAGGAATAATATTAGAGTCATGGAAGTTAGCATTATATAATGCAAAGAATAAATGATTTAGATCTTGGAAGTCTAATAGTTTCATCCATTCTTCCATTTTCATATCACGGCAAGCTGGAGCCAAGTGTTTATAGATAGTATCAAATGTAGTCTTAGTACTAACGATATCATTACGGTCTCTAGTATAAGGATTGATCTTATCTAATTCAATAGCAGACAATGGAGAGATTGCTACAGAAATGCCTGTTGCAAATAAACCCCAAGTAAAGTATTGAGTTTCACTACTTGTTGCTAAAACTTTAGTGAAAGCTTTAGGCCGTTTACGTACTTTGAATTTGGAAATATCTGGTTTTCTAGCACTTGTTTCACTTAATTGAGAGCGAAGTACTTTAGCAAATTCTTCCATATTCTTTTGAGTACGGCGTTCTTCTTTAATACGTTCAGCTTCTTCTAAATCATCAGTTAAACCAAGATCTTCAGTTAATTCATCAAGTTCATTAACTAAGTCTAATTCAAGATCTTCTTCATCATCAGAGGAATCATGTACCGTAGATTGAACTGTAGCGGCTTTTACATTTTCAGTTACACTTTCAGCAGTAGGAACTCCTTCCATGAAAGTATTAACTTTTTTACCATCAGATTCAGATTCTGCATCTTCTAAGCTTTTATTGAATTCTTCTTCGATATCTGCTACCGATTCAGTTTTCTTTTCAGCAGGAGCAGCTTCGGCAAGATCAACAATATTATCTTGATCTTCACGATCTTTACGAATTTGAGCTACTTCTTCATCAGTTAGATTTGGGTCAAGATCTAAAGTTGGATCAAATTTAGATTTTACTTTAGGATCTTCTTCACCAGCAGCTTTACGCATTTCATATTCTTCACGCATATCACGGATTTCTTTCAATGCTGGACCAAAACGTCGTTCTGCAACTGCTTTGATACCATCATCTAAATCTTCCATAAGTTCTTCTTGTGCTTTCTTAGTTGCATCTTCTTTACCAGAAGGAACTAATTGAGATAAATCAACAGAAACCATATTGTTTGGATCAAATGCTTGAGCATTTGCACGTGTAGGTTCTTCTGCTGTTGCAGTAGTTTCTTTTTCTTTGGAAGCTTCTTCTGCAAATTTTTCATTCATCAAATCTGTTAGATTGATTTTTTCTTCAGACATTTATGGTTCCTCCAATTATTGCTCTTGATCTAGAGCTATCATTTTTAAAGTCACTTTATCACGATCAAAGTAATATCTAAATTGGGCAGAATTTATTTTTAAGTCCATTACCATTACATTCTGATCAGTGATATTTACATCCATATCGACAACTGCAGTTGGATCTATATAGTCTTTAATCTGATTTTTAACTTCATTAACAAAAGTATCTAACTTATCCGACTGCATATATCTATATTTACTTATTAATCCAACACCCATTTTAGGTGAATGAGTGATTGTACCTGGTTCTAATAAAATTAGACGCATGATTAGCGTTCCTAAAGCATTAAAGTTTTTATAGTCTAAAGGCGTACCATATGCATTTACGTCTAATGTATATTCTTTTAAAGAAACTGGATTTTCTTTTGTCTTGGCAGTTTTTAATACGATTTCTTCAGCCATAAACAGTCTCCTTTCTTTGAATATTTAGCAATTACTATAAAGTTCAGGCGTTAAAAATATACATATCAACCCATTTTCAACATAGCATTAAATTTACATATGCCTAATAAAAGGAGGAATATGGATGTCAAGTAATAGAAAAATTAGCTGTCCTTTTTGTACTAGAAAAGAGGAAAAAGAAAGACTAATTCGACATATTGAACGAAACCATAAAGAACTAATACCAGAAGGGTATGATGCTGAACGTCTATTATTCGATAAGACGCATCCTGACTCTGGTAAATGTATAGTATGTGGAAATCCAGCTCAATGGAATCCTAAGACTGGTAAATATACAAGACTTTGCACTAATCCTAAATGTAAAGAAGCTTTGCGTGAAAAATTCAAGAAGAATATGCTCAAAGTATATGGTAAAGTGAGTCTTCTTGATGATCCAGAACAACAACAAAAAATGTTAGCTAATCGTAGCATTAGCGGTAAATATAAATATAGCGATGGTACTATATTTACATATACTGGCAGCTATGAATTAGAAGCTATTAAATTTATGGATGAAGTTCTTCATTGTAAGAGTGAAGATATCTTAATGCCTGGTCCTGTTATCGAATATAAGGATAAAAATGGTGTTACTAGACAGTGGATAACTGATATTTACTACGTTCCTTATAATTTGATCATAGAAGTCAAAGATGGTGGAGATAATCCTAATAACCGTCAAATGACTGAATATCGAGATAAACAAATCTCTAAAGAAGCAGCTCTAATTAAACTTGGTCAATATAATTATCTAAGATTGACTAATAATAACTTTGTACAGCTTATGGAAACTTTAGCTTTACTTAAAGATCAAGAAATCAATCCGTCTGATGGATCTGATCTTAATAAAATCATTAGAATTAATGAATCTGTATTATCCGAAAGTGTAAATTCAGATGCATATAATATGCAATCATCCAATTTAGGATTATTCATCAATATGGAAGAATTCGAAGAAGATACAGATAAAGGCCAATTAATCTTCGGAGTTAACAATACGGATATACTTTCCACTCTTAAACAGCTTAGAAATTATAAAGAATATGAAAACCTTAGAGCTATCGATTTTAGTCAAATTTATAGTTTTGCTAAAGGAGAAAAATATCAATCAGTTCATAGCGATTTAGGTGATGATAATGAAGGTGATTGGTTAATAGAACAATATTTGGATTTATATTATGATGGAGATTATAGTATCTTTATTACCTCAAATAGTGATTATAAAAAATACCAAGAATCTGATGATGTTACGGATATATATCCAATATTAGAAGATATGATTGATATATGTATGCATCATAAGGGATTCATACTATTCATTTCTTATAAATTATATTTTCATATATTAAATATTTATAATAAAGCATTATATATGCCGGCTATCTTTGGTGGAATATATTATGCATCTGAATATAGCAGAATAAGAAATATTATAGAAAATAAACCAGATCAAGATGAAATGGTTAGATTATCCAAATATATTAAAGAATCTGCATTATCCGAAATCGGAGTATCTGGTGTTAGTGGAGTTATGATTGGAACTATAGATGGAAATATGATGGTCCAATATGGTATGTATCCTAACTCATTTACTGGAGAACGAGATGGCTTTGGTGTAGTTACAAATAAAAAGCAGGATAAGATGCGTATCAAAGATGACAATGACAAAACTGAAATTGTTAATCGTGAACCATTCTTGCAAAATAAATTCTATAATGCATACAAGCATCAGAAACCTGATGTAAATAAAGAAGATGCATCTACTCTCTATGAAGAAATGACTGGTAAAAAGTTATTATCTAAAGATCAAGTAGAATATGATAAAGATTTTGAAGAAATAGATATCGAAAGAAAAGATAAACATGGCTTTGGTGATGTTATCGCTACTCTTTCTAATGATGTAAATAATTCTTCAGAATTGGCCGATGAATATCTTCCTATCTGTGATAAGATGGAATTAAATCAAGCAAAAATGAAGCTAAGAGAATTCCCTGAAGGTACAACTATCATGGAAGATTCTAAAGGTTACTTTGCTATTGATTTAGAATCAGGTATTCGTAGTAAATCTTATAAACATATTCATGAAATTGAATCTGCTCCATATAAGAAAGCTAAGATTATCTTAGATAAAGATTCTGATTATGTAGATAGTAGAGTCAGAGATATTAATGATACTGGCTTCTATAAAGTTTTAGATGTCGATTATGAGTCTGAAGATAAACTCAATGATGATTGGAATGAATTCTTATCTTTGCCGACAGAATTACGTAGACAAAGTGATGATAAATCTATAGCGTTATACGGCAAGACAAATAAGCAACGATATGAAGAATTATTATCTAAATATTTAGATAGCGATATTGAATATAAAGATCTTCCACTTTCTGAAGGATTGCAATTATCTGATATTGATAAAGCTAAAGATTATGGTATTAACTTAGTTAATAAGAAAGAAGAAATTGCATATCTAAAAGAATGGTCTCTAAATTCCGGCATTTATTGTATTCTTCCATGTGACACAGAAGAAGAATTAGACGTTCAGTGGAATAATTTACAATCTATGAATATTACATTGATTCGTATTTCTGATATGCGAATGATGGAAGTATTTGGCTGTACTAATGAAACTATGTATAATTTCATGAAAGCTAAATTCGGAAATGATAATTATGAAGATGACTATAGCTTTGCTTTAGTTGAATCTACATTTGATCATTCTGATTTAAACTTCAAAGAACTTCCAGAAGATTTACCATTCTATACTCCATATGAAATTAATGCATTCAAAGAAGCTAAAACATTTGCAGATATTACTGATTCTCCAGAAAGATCTAAATGGTTAGCCGAATATGCTAAAGCATTTAATAGTGGAGAATATGATCCAAAAGCTATTCGTCAATGGTTAAGTGAAGTTAGAGCATTATCTTACCAACTATCTGTAGATAAAGATAATGATGAACTTAAACAAGAATTATTAGAATATGGTTGGAATCCGTATCTTGAATTTGATGATACTAATAGACGCAGTGCTAAACGTCGTATTCAAGAAGCATTCCATGAAAATACTATTCGTAAATTAATTCAAGAAGCTGAGTTCCCAATTCAATTTAAAAAGAATGGGGATCTAGTTGTTTCTAATATTCTTAAGAAACGAGATTATGAAAATGAATATCAAGAATCTCATAGACTCTTAAAGCAATATGAAAAAACTGAAAATATAGATCCTATGAAATATGAATTGGCTAAGCTTTTCTATATGAATAATAGAATAGAATCTGATATCTATTCTGAAAATAAAACTGTACCTAGAAAGAAATTGGTTGATATTCGCTCCAGAGTATTAAATGATTTCAATAAGTACATGCAGGTAGTAATGAAAAAAGATAAGCAATTTAATTTTGCTAATTACTACAAGAAGAGTCCATTTAGTGATGAATCTATCACTATTAAGGCTCCAACTTTGAAGTATTCTTTAGAGTACTTTAAACAACTCTTACATCTCTTATAATTTACATATAAATTCAATAGTGCTACTTACTTAGTTAAGTAGCACTATTAATTTTCTAAATAAGTTATATATTATAACTCTAATAAGGAGGATATATAATGCAGAATATAGGTAATAAACTTATAAAGAAAAATAAGGCTGGTCAAATTACAGAGTTATATAGAATAACTTCTAGATCTGAAAAAGACTATTATAAAGTAAGCCCAATTATAGGAAGTAGAACTCTAATCCAAAAAGAAACACTTGATGGGTTAGAATCTATAACTCCACATTGTAAATTATTCATCGAATTATGTACACTAAAGGATGGATCTAAAGATGTATGCTTTAGTATATATAATGAATTTGAAGGATTTAATTTTCCATACTTTGCAAGTAGATTAAACTATAGAATTACTGATTATAAGTTTGGTAAATCTATTTGTAAATATCAATATGCTACAGGTGGTCTATATCAATCGGCATATGATATATTGATGTCTGATATAGTAGAAAAAACTAAGGCATATGCGATAGATCTATATTTAAATGATTCATTGAAAAATATTATATCTCTAATTAAATTACAACCTTGGGTATGTGAAGCAATTAGAGATATAGCAGAATCGTATAACGCTAATCTAAATGATATCTATCAAGGAATAGAAATAGCTTTAAAAAATATAGAATTCATGTATTGGTTCCATTATAACTTCAAAGTATTTAAAGTACTATTTGAAGTTAAAGCTGGACAAAGAAATTTAAGACCAGGGGATCTATTTGTTTTAGAAGCAATAGCTGAAACTAAAATAGTAGATTATAATATTTTGGAATATTATCATGATATTGAATTATCTAAAGTACGAGGTAACTTCTTCTTTATTCAAGATAAGAATGATAGAACTTTTATAGTTAAATATATAGCAATTGATGATCTTCCAGGTCTGCATCTTAATTAAGAGTAAATATATAAATATTTATATATTATAATGGTAGTTAGAGATAGTATTTTAATATGAATCTAACAGAAAAGTAATCTTAAGTTATTTTTTAAGGAGGACTGAAATGTCGACTTTCAACCAACAAGTCCCTCAACCTGAAAATGGCTTCCAAAGCCTAGCTGAAGTTTTTCAACGTGCATCCAGAGGGCAAAAACGTGATGCTGAAAAACAAGGTGAAGAAACTCGTAAGAAATTTGAATTGGATATTGAACCAGAAGAATTCAAATCCGATTACAAATCTCGCATGATCTCTACATCTGAGGTATGCGAATTGTTAACCCAACGATTGGGTGACATCTTTGGTGACTATGTAGGTTGCCGCGAATTGTCCTATGTTAACTCTCCAGTTATTGGTATTAGCTTGGTATTTGATCCAGCTATCAATCCTGAAACTAAGAGCTTAAAAGCATTGGAAACTTGTGGCTTTGATTCCGGTGCATCCGAAACCAAAGAGCAAGAGATGATTGCTAAATTCAATGGCATTAACGCTATTAAATCTAGCAGTGCTAATGGTATCGTTAGCGAAGAATCCATGGGATTCCGTTTAACTAATGATGCAATCGAGATTTTGAAGGAAACTGTAGTTGACTTCGGTCTCAATGACAATAAAAACAATGATACATTCCGTAAACAATGTGTTCAATATGCATTGTCTGCAGATGGTACTCATAATATCCTTATCGTAAATGGTGCTACAATTGAATCCGTTCTTGGTTTCATTTATGGTAACCAATATGATTATGTAGTAATTCCTGGCGCACCTATTAACAATGGTTCTTTCTCTGGTCGTCTTTTGGATGTACGTCAATTAGATCCAAAAGTAACTAAGAACCTATTGAAAAAATATGTAAGCCGTCAAGTAGTATCCGATGGTCTATACCGTCCAACTAATCGATAATTAATTATCGACGAATATTAAGCCTGGGAAGTAAATTCCCAGGCTTTTTATTTTTTGTTTGGAGGAGTAATAATGCCAGAATTCAAATGGAATATAAAAGAAGATGGAGTAGATGAAGTCTTCGATGAACGTGGTAATAGTCTTTTAAAGTTATCAGAAACAAGCTGGAATGATCGTCCAGCTAAGCTTGAACTACGTAAATGGGTTATGGGAACTGATGGTTCTCTAACTCCAAATAAGGGATTCTCTTTTCTAACAGAGCAAGGTCCACATGATCTTACTCATGTTTTATTAGAAAAGGGTTATGGGGATAATAATACCATTAAAGAAATAATGGAAAAACGTGGAGTTAATTTAGATATTGAGACAGAAACAAAGGAGTCTAAGGATGAGAGTGGGGAGTTCTTTAACCCCTCAGAATTGTTAGGTGACTAAAATGAACTCATACAATACTAAACAACTTGACACAGTTTATACTATTAAGAAAAAATTATTAGAAATCAATTTCTGGAATGATATGGTAAATGATTATTTCCATGATTTTGAATACTCCATCGAAGGAAGATATGTATGGAGTAAAGAAATTAACCGCTCAGAAGGTGCTTGTCTCGAACAAGTGAGCAGAGCATATTCTGAGAATAAAGGAAATCTTCTAAAAGTGTTGACTACCCGTCAATATGATTTTTTAATGTCTAATATTCAACTTTTCCATTCTGTATATCGTATTGGAGAAAACTTATTAGTTAGCATTATCTAATAAAAAAAGAAGAAATAATATACCCCATGGAGTTGAACTCCATGGGGTATTTATCTTTATTTTTTTTTGATTATTTATAAAGTTCACGAACTTCTTTTTCGTTTACTTCAAAACCAAATGCTTCAGATAATACTAACATAGTTAGCATACATTCTGCAGTTTCAACAATCTTATCCATTTTAATGGAGTTACGATCATCTAAGAAAGCTTGATGATTTTCAGCGATAACTCGTTTAGAAAGATGGTTAACCATACATTCCAAAATATTCTTTTTGGAATTTTTGATTTTATGAATTTCGCGACGAGCTTTCATAATCTTAGATTCTTTAATTTGTTCAGCAACATCTACATTTGCAGCTTTGATGCTTGCAACTTTTTCTTTAACATCATCTAAGATATCTTTGATTTGTTGACGATCTTCTACATTAGAAGCAATGAATTCTTCTACGTTGTTTGCTACATGTGTTTGAACCATAGCGCCAACGTCTTCGATTTCTTCTTTTTGTTGAGCCATCTTGTCAATGAAGGATTCACGATCATCTACAGATACCTGAATATCTTCAGGAGCTGTTTCAGAATCTTTTAATTTTTCTTCATTTTCTTCCATAATAGCACGAGTAGATTCATTAACAAAGTTAGCTATATCTGTTAATACTACATCACGTTTACGGAACTTATTAAGGATATTTTCAACACCGTTTTCTTTAATGAAACCCATGATGATTGTATCCTTAGTTGTTTGAAGTTCTTCTTTTTCGATCTCTTGAACAGAACTTTCATTATAAAAATATTTAATTGCTTCGAATAAGAAAGCTTCTTTTAAATTATTGCGTACAGTTGTGCGTAGATTAAGGAATCTATTAGCACGTTTAAGAGACTTAGATTCATCAAATTCTACTACAGGAACAACTGTTTCATTTAACTGAGATTGAAGCTCATTAATTTTAGCCTGTTTAAGCATACGTAAGTTAGCAGACTCTCTAATGGCTTTTCTTGAAAAATGCATAATACTATGCTCCTTTCATTAGAATAAGGAAGATGCAGCAGAGTCTGGTAAACTATCTGTAACATCATCAATTTTGAATTTTTCTTTAGATTCTTTTTTAATATCACCAGCGGCTTTATTTACAGAATCTTTAGAATTAATAGACAAGGCGTCAGAAATACGACGGAAACGATCAACGAATTTACGTTGTTCACTTGCTGTCTTAGGGTCACCAGCCATTTCTAAACGAGCAGCGTTTAGAGAAAGCATTGTAGCTTGAGTATCAAAATAATCAGCAATGCTTGTACGGCAATAGTAGTAATAGTATACTACTTCACGAAGAAGTGGAACGATTGTAAAGATCAATGCAATAGATACACCAATTAAAGCAATAGCTGATGTACCAACTAAGTTCTTCACGTTAGCTTTTGTTACATTTTGTAATAAAGTTTTAAGCTTGTTACCACGACATGCATTATTGAAAGTTTCTAAAGTGCGAAGAGCTAAAAGGCTTTTGCTATCTTTAATACCAGAGCGATCAATAGAAACTTCAATAGATTTACTTCTTGGATCTACAATGAAATCAATAGTAGTAGAAATCAATAAGGAGGTTGCACTAATGATAGATAATACTGTTGTATTATATAGTACAATTGGTAGACTTGTGTTAGTCATGAACCCACGTTGAAATTCGATCTTAAGATCTTGTACATTTTCAACTGCTTCTAGAATTTCTTGAATTTCAGAAGTTGGTTGTTTATATTCATTGTAGATTTTCTTCATATCATCTAAGGATTCTAATACCATTTGGATATTATCCACTTTAGTAATATCACCTTTAGATGTAGGAATTGTACCAAAGTCAATATCTGCAACTTTGGCTTCAATTTTTTCATAAAGCTTATTAGTAATGCCTAATAAGATTTCTTTTTGTTCGGATTCATTTACAACCCCTATAGTCATATAGGTTTCTTTATCTGTAAAATCCATAAACTTGGAGGCTTCAACGAATTCTTTTAATTGGTATGCCATTTATTATCGTCCTCCAGCTAGAATTTGAATCATTTGTTTATAATCAACTTTGTCTTCTTTTTTCAAAGATCCAAAGGCATAGATTTCATATTCATCATCACCAGTATCAAAGATGAAACGAACTGATTCCGTAGAATCATCTACAACTGCAATTCCGATAAGATTATATTCATCTAAAAGTTGGCGAGCAACACGTGAATCTAAAAGATCAATATCATTATTTTTACGAAGGTATTCAACTTCATACATAGATACCATTAGAGTTGTGATAGCTGTTGCATCATTACGAGAAGAAAGCAAACGATTAAGTTTAGATGCAATAGATCTACGTTCAAGAACTTTCCAAAGTTTAGAGGAAGAACCACGTTTAGAAGAAGAAATAGCATCAACTTTTGCTTTCTTAAGAGCAAAAATAAAATCACGCCAGAAATCAATTTCACCGCTTGTAGCTTTGATGAAATTGTATAGGCTTAATTTATTACCGCGTTTAGATACTACATGATTTACAATATCCATAGAATCTGCAGCATATAATTTAGTTTTGATACCGATGAATGCATTAGCATCGATAGGTTCACCAGTTGCAGTAGAAACAAATTTAATTTCAACTACTGTAGGTTGAAGTTCATTTGCTTTTTTAACATCTGTATCAGTCATCATTTTAGGGAATGAAACTCTAGCACTAGGATCCATAGGTTTTGGATCTTTGGTTGCTGTGAGTTCCATTTTAGTAGAATCATTTCTATTAGCTTCTTGAGCTAGGTGACGATTTCTAATTACTTGAGTTCGATTAGCTTCAGTCAAAGCATTTAATGGTTTACCAAATAGTCTTTCTCTTTTATAAGACTCATGAACCATTTTTTCACCAAGTTTATCTCTGAAGTATAATGGATCTAAAGATGCTGCTTCAGTAGCAGTCAAATATCCATCAACGTCAAAAAAAGAATCCAAATCTAGATTTGTGTGAATATTACGTAAATGCTCAATAGCATCCTTCGAAGACGTAATAGACAATGCAGATAATAGCATTTGAGTTAAAGTTGTAAATTTGCGTTCTAATGCTCTAGTAACTAACTGTGCACTTTTAGGTTCAATAGAGCTAGAAGCAATGACCGGGAAGATCATAGTTAAGTCTTTATTTGAACGGGTAATAGATTTAATCGTAGGGTTCTTACGAGAAATAAATTTTCCAATTTCAGAATCCTGAGCGATATCTAAAACATCCGTAATTAAATCCTTAAGGATCATTATAGGTACCTCCTTATTAATTTATATAAATTTAATCTTATGTTGAAGAGGCCAATTTACAAAAAAAAATAAAGCATGCAGGTATTTGTTATATAAAATAACTATTTGGAGTTTCTGAAATAGCTTCATGAAATTTCCAGGTTAAGTCTTTATCCTTTATACCATTAATACAAGCATTATAAAGATTAACGATTCTATCATAGTCAGACTTTCTAACAGTGTCAAATTCTTCCATTACATCATCGCCAGAGATGATTGCAACTGTATAGATTTTGACAGCATTGTCAGCAAGAGCTAACTCTTTTAGATCATTGTCATATAAGTGTATAGATTTAGTCATAATAACCCAGCCTTTAAATTGAAATGATTTAGAATAACAATAAGCTGGAAGTTTGGGTTATGATTATCATACACAAACATGCTTTATTTCACTATTATAATATACAATTACGATATTTATTCCCTTCTTCAACATAAGATTAATTTAAAATCCAGGAAAGGAGGACGCCAATTGTCTAATATCGTTAAAAACAATAATGACTTTGGTTTTACTGGTACTGGTGCCAAAGATGAAACTGGCAATACACATAAAGCAAAAAGTATAAATGTTTTAAATAGAGATACTCGACCAATGATTGATGAATCTGGTTCTAATGATGGGCTTTTAAAATTTGTAAAAGCTAATGGATTAGGACTCGGTGCTGGTCGAGTAACACAATCTGAAAAATATACAAAGTTTGCAAGATACGAAAGACTTGATCCACAAAATTGGATGGGTATGACTAGAGAATATGTATTCTTTACAAAGCCAGATCTCCAAATTTTTAATGGTAACGTCTTAAATCCATCTATTGCAAATAATACATTATTTAGAGAAGCATATGATAGATATCATTCTGTATTAGAAAGCTTAAGTTGGTCTGTAAATACACATAATCCATTTGTGAATTTACTATCTAACTATAAGAGATCTAATGTAGATATTCCAGATATCTCTACGGCTAACGATTATGAAACTTCTAAAAATATATTAGGATCTTCTCTTTTCTATAGAGGCACTTCTTATGAATCTGATGAGAATCATGAATTCTCTATTGAATTTGAAGATACAAAATATTTAGAAGTTTATATGTGGTTTAGATTATTCGATGAATATGAACGAATGAAGCATTATGGATTAGTTGACTTTGTTGATGATTCATATCTTGATTCTAAAGTTATTCATGATCAAATGAGTATGTATAAATTCATCGTCGGAGAAGATGGTGAATCTATAGTTTACTTTGCTAAATACTTTGGAGTGTATCCAAAGATGGTTCCACGTAATACATTCTCTGATTTGCCTGCAGATGGTAATATTAAATTTACAGTTCAATTTAAAGCTTCATTTGTTGAGGATATGGATCCTAATATAATTGAGGACTTTAATGAAATAAGTAATTTAATCACTAAAGGTAATCCTAGACTTGGTGGATATTTACCAGAATTTGGTGGTTGGAGTGGTGAATATATGCATCGTCCATATATAGTAAAGCCTAGCAACCAACAAACTGATATGAATCTAAATATGAATAAAAATCAAAACAATAGCGCCTTCTATAAGGATGGTGGTACTACAGCATTAGCTGGATATAGTACTATCTTACCAAATAGAGGGTTCTATAAATTAAAATGGGAGGGATAGATTAAATGGCATCTGATGCAGTATCTGCTAATACAGTAGCTAGAAGTTATTCTGATACTGTCATAAATACAGTAAAGAATGATACAATGCTTAATGCCAATATATATGATATTAATCAGTATATTGAAAATATTAAAAAGAAATATATTAGCGAAGATGACCTTACTCTATCTATGGGCATCTTTGGTTATTTAGGAGATGTAAATTCTAATGCTCTTCAAAATGCTGTTTCTATGGCTGCAGAGTATTCTAATGAAGCAATCCCTATTAAAGCCAAGTTTGAAAAGAATGTAATTTCCCATGCATTATCTCTTGGTATAAATAAGATATATGCAGAGCCTTCTACTATGAATGCAATGCTTATATTTTATGAAAATGAATTGATTCTTAACACAGTCAATGATACTTTTAGATTAGATAGAGAAGTAAAAATAATGGTTGGTGATTATGAATTCCATATTCCATATGATCTAATCATTAAACGTATTCTTCTTCCTACAGGTGATTATGTATATACCGGGATGTATGATACAACTCAAGTAAATCCAATAATCACTAGAAATTCTAAAGATGTAGATCCATATCTTAAACCAACTATTAAATCAGAAATTGATGGTCAACCAGTCATCATGTGTTTAGTTGAATTAAGACAATATGAGTTCTCTACAATTCATAAAACTATAGTTACATCTAACCCATTAGAATCTAAAATGATGCAATTTGAATTTGATAATCAATTAGCCGGATTCGATGTAGATGTAAAAGAATACGGTAATCCTGTTAGAAAATTAAAACCAGTTTATAATGGTTTGAATACTGATGGGGTTAACGATTTCTGTAATTATACTTTCATAGATTCTTCGACTATTCGTATTATGTTTGACAATGCTTCATATTTGCCAACTGCTAATACTGAAGTAACTGTAAACTTATACACCAGTCAAGGATCTAAAGGTAATATTAAATATAAAGATACAATCTATTTCAGAGTTAACTCTTCTAATATTAACTATGATAGATTGAATCTATTGGTTGTACCCACAGGTGAAGCTCAATATGGTTTAGATAAGAAATCTATTTCAGATTTGAAGAAACTTATTCCTAAAGAAGCTTTGGCTCGTGGTAGTGTAACTAATAGTACTGATATCAATAATTACTTCAATACTATTGCGGATGAAGATAATAAAATCTTCTTCTTCAAGAAAATGGATAATCCATTAAGCCGGTTGTATTATGCATTCCTATTAATGGATACAACTACAAATATCATTCCGACTAATACTATTCCCGTAGAATGTATTAGACGTGACTTTGATAATATTTCTGATAGTAACTACATATTGACTGCTGGTAATTCTATCAAATATGATGGAAAGACTAATGCATCAGTTGTATATAATGCATCCAAGGATGAATTAAAGAAAATCAGTAATGAATCTTTCTTATATATGAATCCTTTTATGTGTATTATAAATAAGAAACCTTTATATGTATCTTATTATTTGAATATCATGGACGTTAGCAAGATCTTAGAGTTTACTTATGTAAACCAAGACTCTAAAGTTCAATTTATTACAAATAATATGAATTGGAAACGTAGCTATCTAACCAAACGTGATACTTACGTTTGTGATATTTCCATTCTTCAGAATATCCAATCAAATATTGGTATTATTCATAGAGATGATCCATATGATCCTAATAAGATTACTGGGGCAGATCTTAAAGTAATCGCAGTATTCTATTCTGATGATAAATATCAAGTTCCTTATAGATGGGCTGAAGCTAAATTTGTAAACTACGATGAATCTTCTTATAGTTTCGATTATAGATTTGAATTGAATACAGATAATAAGATTGATAAGAACGTACGTTTAAAAGTTAATGATGTCCATGAAATGAAAGCTGCCGCTGATAAATTCGAACCAGGATATATGCTTAACAATATGCCAATGAAAATCTTCGTATATTGTAAGAATGTATTCGAATATGATGCTGGCAGAAATAAGACTGAACAATATTTTGCAGATGGATTCTTAAATGGTTATAGTTTAACGAATGAATATACTGTTAAATATGGTATTGACTTCCTATATAACTATTCTGACTTAATTGAATCTGTAATAAAAATCAAAAAGCAAGATAATGGTCAAATTAGTTACTATATAGATCGGGTCCCAGTTATTGGATATGATTATGTAAATACTGAAGATAAGATTCAAAGCTTTATTAATGAACTAGAAAAGAAACGTATTCATATTCTAGATTGTTTAGAAGTTCTTGAAGATAGCTTCGGTATTGATATCAAATTCTTTAATACATATGGTCCATCTAAAATCTTCTATATTGAAAATAGCGTTCCTATTAATCGAGTTAACTTATCGCTCAAGTTCAAGATTAAGTTATTGACCGCAAGTGATAAATATATCATAGACTATATTAAGAATGATATTAGAAAATATATTGAAGATAAATCTAAGATTACTGATGTTCATATCCCTAATATTATTACATATATCACTCAGAAGTATGCTGATAGTATTACATATTTTGAATTCTTAGACTTTAATGGTTATGGGCCTGGATATCAACATATTTATCGTAAAGATGAATCTATAGTTGGTAAAATACCAGAGTTCCTAAACATTAACTCTACTAATACTGATGATAATAAACTTGATATTAGTATCATCATAGCTTAATAGGAACCTTACCTATTTAATAGCTGCAACAATCTAATAAATCTAGCCTAATATTGGCGAAATAGATAAATTTTAAAATTTATACTTAAAAGTATATACTTTAAGGAGGACAAATATTATGGCATTTTTTGACGGTCATAAAACTGAAGAAGTTACACTTGAAAACTCCGCTCTTTATGAAGGTGAATTGGGTGCAAGTGTTATTGCTTTAGAATGCATGCAATTTGAAGCTGAATTGTTTGAAGAAGCAGTTCGTGCAGATGTTGCAGAATATAGCATGATTCAAGAAGGTACTGATACAAAAGTATTTGTTGAAGGTAAATTTACTGAAATCAAAGAAAAAGTTGTTAAATTCTTAGAACAAGTTCTTGCTAAACTTAAAGCAGTTTTCAAAGGATTCCAAGATCGCGTTGTTGCAACTTTGACTCGTGATACAAAAGCTCTTTATAATAAATTCAAAGATGATGTAGCTAAAAAAGATCTAACTGGTCTTATGGTTAAAATTCATGAATATAAAGCAAATGCTGAAAAATATGAAGGCTTGGATAAATTCTTAGTTGATGCTAACAAAGGTAAAACAACTGAAGAATTGAAAGTTGAAATCTTTAATGCTTTAACTGGTTTAGAAGTTAAAGCTTCTTCTGAAATTCGTAAGGCATATGCTGAATACCATATTGGTGAAGAAAAAGAAGTTGCTTATAAAAATATTGAAAAACAAGTTGCTGAAGCTCTTTTAGGCGATTGGGTTAAAGCTGCTAAAGATAATCAAGCTGCTGCGGAAAAAGGCTTGTCTGGTGCCATTGCTACTGTTAAGAAAGAATCCGACAAAGATGCAGCATTAGTTAACAATGTTTGCTCTGCATATACATTTGTAGTGAATGCAATTTGTGCTGAAAATATCAATGTTTGCAAAAAATATGTAGCTGAAGCTCGTAAAGCTTTCCAAAAAGCAGTTGCTTACAAACCTGTTAAAGAAGGCGAAGAATTAGACGCAGATCTTTTCTTGGTTGAAGCTGACTTAGTTGAAGTAGAACCTGAAGCTTAATTTGTTAAACTCATAGGTCTAATATTATGGATAATAATCTTTATACATCTAGTGTAGGAATCAGTGAGCTCATGTTAGAGCTTACTACTTTTGAATCCGAACTATTTAAAGAAGCTATATCCACTGATATTACTGAATTGCAACTTATTAATGATGGTAAAGATACTTCTACTTTCATTGAAGGTAAGTTCGAAGATATTAAAAATAAAATTATAGAATTCGTTAAGAAGTTCTTAGTAAAACTTAAATCGGTTATTCAAACTTTCTTTAAAGTTGTTTATGATAAGATTACTATGAGCAACTTAGCATTCTTTAAAAAATATGCAAGTATAGTTAAAGACAAATTCCAACAATTATCTGAATCGGTTGATCTAGATGTAAATCTAGAATCCGGTTCAGGTCTTGTTGTTGAATATGCTAAACTTAAAGACTTCAATCCTAATATCAAAGATATTAAGTACTATTTAGAAAAATGGGTAGTATTTACTGCTAAGTTTTCTAATATATCATCTGATAAAAATAAAGTTGCTATATTTAATGATATTTTTGGAACCAATGTGTCTAGTCATTCGGAGTTTGATAAAGCCATAAAGGATTTATGGTTTGAAGAACCTAAGGAAGTTAAATACACTGATATCGCTAAAGAGGTTGAAGAATCTCTAACTACAAACATGAATAGCGTTAAACAAGATGCAGATAGAATGATTAAGCAAGTTGAATCAACCATTCAGGCTATTAAGTCTGCTAATGATGAAGAAACTAAATATATTAATCAAGTTACTACTGCTTATATTGCTGTAATTCATGTTTACGTTGCAAATATGCTTAGATTAATTAAGTTTAATGCAGCTCAAGCACGTAAAGCGTTTGCTAAAGCTGTTGCATATAAACCTGTTAAAGAATCGGAATTTAATTCTGATCTTCTTTTAATTGAATCTTTACTCATGTCCGAGGAGGAAAAATAACATGGCATTTTTCATTGAATCTAAAACAACTCCAGAAGTTGAAGATACAAAAGTGCTTGAAGGCGTAGAACTATTGGATACTGTAGAAGTTGACGATACTACTAACTTCAGCGAAATGGCTCTTGAAGCTGCTATTGAAATTGAACGTATGGATAACCTTATTATGGAAGGTGTAGGCCGTTATGAATTGGATTGTATCCAAAAAGGCATGACTGCTGAAGAAATCTATACAGAAGCTACTTTCGAAACTCTTAAAGAAAAAATCAAAAAGATTTTCGAATATGCTAAGAAATGGGTTGTGTCTTTATTTGCTAAATTCACAACTTGGTTAGACTCTTACGTTAAAGGTGACTTGGCTTATTTGAAAAAATATGAAAAAGACATCAAAGCTAACGCTAAGAACTTGACTAAAGAACGTACTTTCAAAATGGGTCTTACTGAAGAAAAATTCTTAGCTATCTCCGCTGGTAAAGCAATCGATCTTACTGAAACTACTTCTGTAGTATTCCGTGATCTTTCTACAGATAATGACAAAAACCAAGAATTGTTGGCTAAAGCTAAAGAAGAAGCTGCAGCTGATCAAAAACAATTCAAAGATTGGGTTGAAGTGACTACAGTTGATGGTGAATGGGTTGCTAAACACGTTGATGACATCATCAAAGTTGCTCAACTTCAAGTATCTGCAATTAAACAAGATGCTAATACTGCAGCTAAAATCATTGATGAATTACAAAAAGGCGCTTTGGCATTGAATCCTGATAGCACTACTTTTGTATCTGCAATCAAAGCTTTGGCTAAAATCAAAGTTAATGCATCTAACCGCCGTGCGACTATTTACTGTGCATTAGTTCGTGCAGCTAAATTCTCTGCTCGTCGTATGTTACATGCTTGTGTTACTGCCAAACCTGCAGTTAAAGAAAGCGCATTCGAACACGCCGAACTAGCTTCCTATTTCGATATCTAATAAAAAATATATAAATGCATTTATGACATAAATAGTTCAGCTATTTATGTCATTTATGTATTTAATATATAAGGAGACTAAAATGGATCAATTTTCTAAAGTTCTTCTCGAATGTATTAATGATTATGAAACTTTTGATAATACAGTATATGTAGGAATGCTAGAATGTGATATGGATGGCATTCTAGAATCTGAGTATATGCCAGTTTTGGAAGCTAAACTTAATTTAGACTCTTCTAAAGAAAAACTTCAAAAGGTTATTAAATCTTTTAATGATTGGCGTGAAGATGTTAAAAATAAAAACCCTAAAATCTTATCTAAACCTAATCTAGCTAAGATTAAAGATTGGTTGAAAAAGCAAGATGAAGAAGCTCATAAGACTGCAAAATTACCAGAAAATGCATTCTTAACTATGGCTAAATTTAAAAGCTTCGATCAATTTAATAAACACTTTGTTGCTCGCCAAACAAATGCTAAAGATATTCAAGCTAATAGAGATAAAGGTAAATCATCTGCAGCTATCTTTGGTAAATTATTTATAGATTCTTATATCGGGGCATTTAAAGATGTCGCAGTTACATCTAAATGGGTAATAGATAATGTAATTCCAATTATTGAATTATTACTATCTGGTAAAGTTTCTGATGTTGAAAAATGGGCAAATACTGAATTTGATCGAATTCAAAAAGAATTTGATGCTGAAGTTGCACGTGGTAAAGAAAATGCGGTTACATTAATTCAACGTGAAGCTAAATTAAAGATTACTATTGCTCTTGTGGCTGCAGCACTAATGGCATTCCGTTATGTTGTAAATAAAGCTATTGGCGTAGTAAAAAGTGTTATCACTCCTATTAAGGAAACACTTAAAGAAAGTGCTGAAGAAATGCCAGCACTTGAATCCTATATTGCAATCTAGGAGGTTATAATAAATGGAAAGTAATTTAAAAGCTTTCACCTTTGATAACCTTTTATTAGAAAAGATCGACCCAACACCACTCGCATACATCCAAGGAAGTACTGCTTGTTATACAGGTGTATCTGACCTATTTAAAGGTATTAAACGAACTCAATTAAATGAGTCTCGTATTCTTTATAAGAATTTATTAGAATGCGATACAGTAGTTGATGCTAAAAAAGCATATGATAAATTCTTTGATGTTATGGTAAAACTTAATAAGTTCTACTATAAAAACTATAATGCTGCTATTAATTTTAAAGAAAGAAATCATATTAGTTACTTTGATAAATATCAAAGTACTATTCGTGATTTATTAGCTAATGTAAGTTCCGAAGATACTATTCGTGTCTTAGGTGAACGTACAATAACCGAATATAAAATTGATGACACATATCCTAATATTAAGAATATTTTATTTAATATTCTTAAAATGGTTGGTGGTAACTTCTATGAACTTGATAGTGATAAAACTACTAAGATTCTAACAGTTATCTCTAATAATCATACTGAAATATTAGACCGATTAAAAGAAGAAATTTGTGGTAGTGATGATATCACTAGAATCCCAGATCTTTTCATTGTTGGAGAAAAAACAGTACCTGTTTGTAAAGATGTATTAAATGATCAAGTTTATTATCTTGAAAACTATGGTATTGATTTTAAATCTCTGTATAATGAAGCTAACAGTGTACAAGATGAATTCAATTCTATCTTTAAAACTATTAGACGATATAAATCTTCTACAAAGATTAAATTAGATAATGCGTTACAAATTAGTAAGATTGAAAAATTCGTAGTTTCTCTTATTAATGAAGTAATGTCTTTCCATTATTTAGTATTTACAACTAAAGCTAATGCTATAATGGAGCGTGCACGTCAAGCTCAAGAAATCTTAGCAGAATTTGTTGATGCATTCACAGAATCTGTTGAAGTCAAAGAAGCTGCTATTGAAGAGCTAAAATCTAAAGACATAGATAAAGGTCTTCTTAGCCGTGAAGAATTGAACAATTCTATCGTTGAATTAAAACATGATGAATTGCTTGCAGATTGCTGTATGAAAGAAGCAATGATTCTTGCTGAAGGCGTAAACATAGAAGAACGTATTCAAGCATTACATGAAAGTGTATTCAGTAAGACTATCGAATTTATTAAAAAGATTCGTGAATTCGTTGTTAACTTATTCAATAAAGTAATGGCTTGGTTTGATAAATTTATTAAGAATAATCAAGATTATATTAATAAATACAAAGATATCATTGCTAAACCTACAGCTGGCTTTACAACTGTAAGCTTCGAAGACTATGATAAAGGTTTAGAACGTATTCGTGGAGGTGCTACATTAGATCTTGGTGATATTACTAAGGTTAATGCATCTACTGATATTGATTCTGCAATCTTTGATCTTCGTAAGAAATTGAATCCTGAATTCACTGATGCTAATGGTGATTGGAAAGAGGCATGTAATGGTTACTTCGTTGGTGGTGCTAACTCTAAACGAGATAAAACCCCTAATGATATTGATATACAAGCGCTTGCTAACACAGTTCTTAATATTCCTAATGATATTAATAATATCAAAAAGGATATGACTACGATGCAACAAGCATTCAAATCTATTGAAACTGCATTGAATTCTGCATCTACTCGCGCTGGCCAAATTGAAGCTCAAAATAATCAACAAGGCCAACCTACAGATGAAAGCGCACTTCTTTATTTGAATGAAGATGTATTTAATGAATTGGATATGGATACATCTAATGCTGGTGTTCCAGGTAGTGCAGCTCAATCTCAATCTAAGATTGCTAATTCTGGTAATAACGTAGCTAATGATATTAATAGTAACGGCACATCTACTAGTAAAGATTTTGCAGCAATGCAAAAATTTGCTAATAAATTGGCGTCTACTATTAGTACTTACTACCAATGTAAATACCAAATGGCAGAACGTATTATGTCTGATTATATGAAAATTATTAAAGTTCACGTATCTGCATATGTAAACGCTAATAATAACAACAATAATCAAAATAATAACAAATAAAAAATATCCCCATAGGAGTTGAACTCCTATGGGGTATTATTTTCTTAATTGTTTCCTTTAGGAATCTTAGCAAAGTTCATACTAGTATTACTTGTAAATTTTTCACCATAATTGGTATAAACTTCTATTTTAGATAATAATAAATATTCACCAGTGTCATCTTTATGATCATCTTTATTATTAATAATATATTTCATATTAATATTGAATAGAGAGTTATCTAATTGCTGTTTATTAATAGTCAAGTACGTAGATTTTAATTCTAAAGCGTGCTTAAAGTTCTTGATTAAGCCCATATTATCATTAGGGATCCTTATTAATTTGCGTTTTCCTAAGTCCTCTGCTACATTGACAAGATCTAATGCAACATCGACCATAGATTCACCATTTGAACCCATTTTAGATAGATCACTAAAACTGTTTATTGTAGTTGCACCACTTTGATATAATGAACTTAGACTGCTTTGTAATGCGCCATAAGATTCTACAACTTTATTAGCAGCTTGTTTAGCATCATTTACCGCATTCTTAGTTGTATCTTGTAAAGATTTTACATAAGTATTTGCTCCTTCAAGAATTTGTTTAGAGAAGTCTTTAGGAATAGTTTGAGCAGAAGTCTTTATCATGGCAGATAAAGATTTTCCTACATTACTATTTACTTTTAGACTATTATCCATTGTTTCAGTGAAATCACTAATAGTCTTAGCTTTACCAGTACTGAAATCTAAGTTTTCTTTTAATTCTTTGAAGTGAGATTTCAATGATCTTAGATCTAAATCAAAAGTTCTTTTTATTTCATGAGTTATTTCATCATACTCTAAAACAAAGGTCATGGTATCAGGTGCATCTTTTAATGTATCTACAAGGAATTTATTATTTCCTATATATTTACCATACTCTTCATTAAACTTAACCATACTCTTAGTATGATGCTCACGAGATTCATCTTTCTTGGGTTGAATATTTTTAACTTGATCTAGCATTTCAGATGTATTATCTGTAAAGTTAATTGGATCGATTGCTCCAACCAAAGATTTAAAGTTTTCCAAATGATAAATTTGTCCGGTATACTTTTGTTTAAACTTATTAAAAGTATCTTCAGATCCTTCTACAGTAGTTCTACTAATAGTACTCATATCCATACTATTAGTTATTAACCCTCTAAAGAAATTCTTAATATTAAGATTACTATCAACTACAGTTTTGCCATCTTTACCTCCTAAGATTCTTTTCTTACCTTCACCGATAACTTCTTCTGGCAAGGATCTTAATAAAGTTTCAGCTTGAGACGCTACACTATCAACCGTAGATTTAACTGAGGTGGCCTGTTCTACTATTTGATTAAAGTGCTCTTTGATATCATAAGTTGTTCTATGAATATTCTTTACAATATTACGAACTCCAGCTGTAGTTTTCTTAATATTGTCAATGGTATTCATAATATTTTGATACGTACCTAATATACCACCAAATCCCTTAGATTTACTCATGTAATCTTGTTGGATAGTTTTAGATGCATCTATTACAGCAGTGAAGCCATTTAGTTCTTTATTAAGTACATTATCTTTACCATACTTGATATCAGTTGTTGGAACGTCAATTATATAAGATTTAGATTCACCATCATCTTTAAATCCTTCTAGTAAAGATTCATTAGATCCTAACTCAGCTAAATTAAATTTAACTGTTTCATATTTATCCAGCGTTCTCAGAGTAGCCTTACCAGCCTTAGATACAAGGTATGTATTCTCGAAATCCATGAAAAATCTATACCCTGTGTTATAGAATACTCTTACAGTATTTAGATAGTCTAGAGTCTTAGAAATAGACTCTTTTGGTGGAATGATAAGCTGACTAACTGTCTCTGTTTCGGTAAACGGTTCTACTAAAAGAGGAACTCCAATATTCAATAAATCCACAACTATATCTTGCATTGATGAATTATATATAGTTGCATTATTTGGATGAAGATTAGAATCTACCAATGATTTAGATATAAGACCAATTTTAAGATATCTATAAACATCTTCTCTAGTATCTTCTTTATCATCAGTTTTCATATAATCTAATGATTTACCTTTATTAGTATCATCATCGGTAAGATAACTGAATTCTTCAGTAAAGTATAATTCATTTACTGCAGATTCATTGTCTGCTTGAATCTTATATGCAGTTAAGATGAAAGTATTTTCTTCCATCTTAGTGATGATATCATCTGCTAAGTTTTTATCTAGTACTAAATTCATAGTACATATAGGCATATTATATTTATCGTACTCTTTATATATAGTAAGAGATTTTATATTATTTTGATCTATCTGAGTGATTTTGCCATCAGACTTATTCTTATATTTTAGATCAAATGTATATTCATATTTAAGCTGAGCCATTTAACCACCTCAATAAATATCAGCATTTGTAAGTTATCTCAATGTTCAGATTAAGGATTTTTATTGTAATTTGAAAAAAACAAGTATATATTATATACGTGATAAGATATATTAGTTTTTAATTTATTTATTTTATTTTTGGAGGTATTTAAATGGAATATAAAAATAAAATAATTCCAACAAAGATTCTACTTAGTCTTGATGGATCTGAGTCATTCATCATTAGACAATTAAAAGATCAGATTATGAGTGATCCAATTCAATTCGGATGCGCATCATTTTCTGATTCAGGTGGTAAAAAATATAGACTTGTATATGATAATGAAATAAATAAAACGGATGTATTAAAATCTATAGAATTTATTTATTATCGAGATGAGCATTCTCCGGAGTTCTTTGAATTGAATAATTTTAATACTGATAGAATTAAGATTAAAGATCCCGTAGTTGTATCGTATAAGTTAGTTCTTTTTGGAGATAAAGGAGTTGTATATCTACATAAGATAGTTGAGTTCTTTATTTTGGTAAATGACGTTTACACAATTAAGATCATTGGAGTTATCTGCATTGGTAAACATGAGACAAATGTAGATATTAGCAATCTTTTTAATAAGATCACTAGCGTAATACTTGCTGATAGATATGCCTTTATCGGGCATAAATTTAAAATAAACAATTATCATATTAGTATGAAAATTGATTATGCGCCTGGATATGATATTGATAAAGGGTCTACTGAATTGGTAGGATTATTAGAGGATGCATTAGAAAAATACTATGCTCCTTTAAGAAAGTTAGAAAAATAAGGAGAAAATTAAAATGGAAAACACAAAGGCGAAAGCAATATTAAGTCTATCAGGCTATGAGTTCAAAATCATTGAACTCTTAAAAAGAGCAATTAAAGATAATAAAATTAACGCAGAATTGGAAGATGGAAATGTTATTAAAGTATCAGTTAGAAAGGCTATTGACAGTGATCTAAATTTAAATAGTGTTACTATAAAATTCAATAAAACTGGGAAAGAGCAATTAAGATTTTTCCCACTTGGACAGATTGCCTATTTAAGTGATAGTTTAGAATTGCTTCAATGTAATTCTAATTCTGTTTATTTTACAATATCTGGTAAAATGGATGGAAAGGTTACATTAAACCGTCACATTGTTTTTGATATTAAAGTTAACGAATATAACTTAACTTTAGATGCCAATATTGTTCTATCTGAATATGCTGATAGAAAAATGGAATTCATAAAATTATTTAATAAAGTTAACAGTATCAGGATGCTAGATGGTACCGCATTTGATGATACTGGATTTGAATTTACAAATACATACGCTCGAATTAAACTACGAGATAGTGAGTTACCAAAATTCAATATCGCAAATAGTTATAAATACTATTTAGATAAGTTAAATTCGACTCTATATTGTTATTGCGAGTCGTTAAAGGATGAAATCAAAGGAGAAAATTAAAATGAATACTAATTTAATTTTAAAAAGCAGCGGTAAAGAATTTGTTATTATCAATGAGCTAGTTAAAGAAATTAAATATTCTGATGGGGCATACATTAGTAAGTCTAGCCCATTAATATATCAAAATGGAGATAATTCTATTTCCGTCTATACAGATAACGAATACGGAGTATTTCTTGATGATAAAATTAATAATATTTTAAAAATAGTTGATATTTCTGAAACAAAGAATGAGACAGAATTAGACATAAGTGTTGGCATTGTAATATTGTATAATACTTATGAATTTTCAGTACTTCTTGCAAGTGGTAATAAATATAAAATCAAAGGAAAATATAAGATTAAAGAATCTAAACCTATGAAAGACGTAGGACTTGATTATATTCGCGAGCTCTATGAAAAGATTGAAAGTATCAATCTCATAGACCATAATGTATTTAAAAGCGACCAATATTCATTTAGCGATTATAGATTTACTATTTTAGATGATAGCGTCAGTGTTACAAATTTAAACAATTTTAAACCTATCATAAAAAGGTTTACTGATGTTATTAACGATTTCTATAAAGGGGGTATGACTAAAGTCAGCCCTAAAGATAGTGATAAATAAAAAAATAAATATGCCCATGGAGTTTAACTCCATGGGCATATTTTATTATTATTTTTTTTATAAATAGCAACCGTTTTGAGCTGCAATTTCTTTAACACGATTGCGTAGCCAGTTGCCACCAGTGGTATGAATACCATCAGTAGTACGGATATGGCATTCTGGAACTAAGATATCTAAGTCCCATTTTTCGCATACATCATCATATAGGTCTTGTCTAGCTAAACATCGTTCACCATGAGTATAAACCTTATTTAAAGGAATACCCCAAGTAACACAGCAAAGATAGATAGCATATGCTAATGCATCTAATTGTAGATAATTTACAGGTTCTGGTCCTTCTACGTAAGTAGAGTATCCAGTATATCCATCGCCAATAAGTTGACTATCTTTATTAGAGCATACTGCAATACCAAAATTGCCAGTATTTTCCATATAACTATGAGCACCTTTTTCATCAAAATTTAACATTTGATGATATTGGGCACCGCCATCAATACAAAGATGATAATCATTAAATAATACAGTATTATCAACACCAGTCCAATGAGCAGTAATCATTCTATTACTATGACCTTGGGCTTTTACAACTTCAAATAGTTCTTCTTTACTCAAAGACATTAGTTTGCCTCCTTTATGGTTAAATAAAAATTACTTATTTTATTGTAGCATCATAATCTATCCAAATCAAGAGGATTAGATCTAAAGTATTTTTCATTTAATAATTTAACCATATCAGGATCTTGTAGATTTACATCCCAAGACTTATCTGCATAATATTCAGATTGCTTATACAACTCAGATTGATATACAATATCAATAGCTCTATATCTATTCCAGATCAATTCAAATTCATCTTGACTAATTGAAGTAGATAGAATGCTTCTAAGTAGATCTTTATCTGAAATATATGTATTAGGCAATTGACCTTCTGCTATTAGTTTAATTAATAATTTAACTGTAGATGATACATTTAGAATTGAATAAAGATCTCTACTAGAATATCTTGTCAATGCCATAAATAATCCAAGCATCTTTGGAGATATAATTGATGCAGAGTCTGCAGTCTTATCAGATAACTTTAATGATCTTAGATATTCTACCATACCATTCATCTGGTCTATGATTGTATAATTTATCATACCATTAACCCATCTATGTTTAAATACAACTGTTTGAGTTTGAGTTAATGATGGAATGATAAATTGTAATTGGCTTGTTGATAAAATTATATTAGGATCATAGTTTCCTTTAGTATATTGATCTTGTATTTGAGTATAAATTATAGTTGCAGTTTCAAATGGAGCTTGAATATAATATACATCAGGAATGTATTTACATAGCTCTTTTAGAATTGCACAATTCTGGAGCATAAATGTAGTAATCATTTCAGCTAATACCATCTTCTCAGTATTAGTATGATTATATTCTGGATAGAAATGCTCACTTCTAGTCATAGGGCCAGAAGTTTGAATAATGAATATTCTAGCATGTACTCCATAATACTTCTTATAGAATGCTCGATAATGACTACATAGGTTTACTATAGTTGCAGCTACTGAAGATCTATCTCCAACCGCAATATCATTACGATACATCTTTCTAAATATTTGATACAAATCTATATAAATATTAACTGAAGTTGCATCACTATTAGCAAATGCTAAATTAGTCATTTCTCCTAAAGTTTCATATTTTATATAATTTGCAATAATTATACTTTCAGCATTTAATAAATGCTTAGCTTGATAGCTTCTTCGTTCCATTTAACTATTCCCACAGTTCTTACAATGAATTGCTCTATTTAACTTAGCAAAGCATTCATCACAAATACCACTAAACATAATTTTCGATGGATGTCCTTGAGATTTACCACAGAAAACACAATGGAATGGAAGTTTTTCAGCTTTAGCTATACGCTCTAAGCAACTATCACATGCCATGATTTTCATATCTCTAACATCACGTTGTTCAATCTTATGACAGAATTGGCATTCGAAATCCCAATGATCTACAAACTTAGGAGATTCATTTTTAAATACACAAGTTTCATAGATGCATCTACCATTATCATTTCTGTAAACACATGTAGTTCGTTCACATGGTTCGAACTGCTCATAAGGCGGCTGTGTTCTATTTTTTATCTCTTCTTGATTGTCCGGTGTAAATCCCGCCATTTCTTATCAATCCCTTCTTTTCTTTTTGATTCAGCTAATGCCATAAGATTCTTAGCCAATGTACTTGTCTTTTCAAACTCTGGCAAAACTGCTGCTGCAAATTCTTCTACACAATTATTCACTAATGTAAGATCAAATTTAGCATTCATAATATCTTACCTCCTCTTAAGATTATAATATATAATCCTCTAAGATTTAAACTTATTGAAATCAAAATATGTAACTTTAGACGTATCCATATCTTTAGTTTCCATACGTTTAATGGTATTAGCATATTGACTTCTATTATAAAGCATATTCATATACTTAAGATGAACTTCTACTCTAGGCTTAATAGAATAATACTTTCTAACGGTACCGTCTACTACAAGAGTATCATCTAACCAAATATTAGAGTTAAACATATCAGAATATTTCTTTCCAATATTATCCCAGTCTGGTTTATTAGTCGGCCTAATTAAACCAATTTCTGCTAGGAATATATCAGTTGTATTGAAAGAATTAGGAGTCTTAACAAATGCATTGAATTCTACATCACACGGAGTGTATAATAATTCTTGCACTTGATTTAATTCACCAGAATCTAATAGTCTACGCATATACATATTATCCTCTTTACCAGTAATAGAATATACGTGAACAAACTGAGAGTTAGCCATGGCCATATTAGCTAAGTTATATCTATTTACTATTCTAAATCTAGGACGTGGAGATCCTTCAGGTTCTTCAAATAGTACTACTTTTATATCAAGGAAATCTAAAGTATTCATCATTCGATTTCTTTTTTCTAAAATTTCTTGTTGCTTCTTAGGAGTGATATTGTATTTATCATACATCCACTCCAATCTATCTTGAAAGTTTTCTGGAATTTCTCCATACTTTTCTTCATATTCATAGAATTTCTGTTTTCTATTTTTCATATATTCACCTCGACAAATAAAACGAGTTAAGGTATCTAGTACCTTAACTCAATGTTTTATTTATACTAGTTTTTACCAAATACACGGTTAGTGATAAGGTTTGCAACGTAGTTGTTGACTCTCGTCGAAATATTATATGGTAAGTTAGTTGCAGCTTGCTCTTTAAGAGCAGCATATAATCTAACTGTACGTGAAATATCAGGTTCATTGATGTTTACTCCAGCAATATTAGCTAGATAAGTCATCAATCCGACATTTCCAAATGCATTACCAGGTCCACCTAAGATAGTTTCATTAGAAATTGTCAATTTACTATATAAATCTCGAATATCTAATGATACATCTACTGTTGTAGGAAGACCATCGATAGTCCATCCACCTTCGGATCCTTTTTGGACTGACATGGAAAGAAGCCCCATATCTACATTAAAGAATCCTCGATAGAATGCTCTAACTAGGAATGGAGATACATAACCATTTGGAGATACTTGTCTTGGAGCACATAATGCAATTAGATGCATTAATGGAACACCAATGTTTATAAACCAAGATCTTCTATCATAGTCAGGAGATACTAATTTCATATTAACTGAATAGCTAGTAGAATAAGAAGAATCTGCCCATAATTCAGGGAATTCTAATTTACCGCCAGCAAATACAGTTCTAGTACCATTCATAATCATACCCATGAATCCAGACATAGTACCTGTGCCAGCATTTTTTGTCATAGCATCGACATTGGGTGATGCACCATTAAGTCCTTTACTCATGAATACATCAACATCAAGTCCGCTAATACCAGTAAGGAATTGCATTTCCCTACCAACATCTGACATGCTGTTTAATTTATCTGCAAGAATACTCTTAGTAGATTCATTACCAAAGCTTTCAGAAATTTGTGTTTCTGAATTTAGATAGAATCCTACGCCGCCATAATATGAGTAATTATGTGCAAGGGCATTATTAGATCTTTCAAACCAATTTATAGTTCTAATTGTTTGACCTTGATATTTTTGGTCACTAATACCTAAGAAAATAGATAGAGCAGTACACATACTATTTACGTATCTATAATATTCTTCAGCTTCGAATTGAAGAGTATAATAACGCATCTCTTCATTCTTTTTACCTTTGATATCATTAACTCCGAAAGCTGAACCGAATAAATTACCAATTACTGATTTTTTCTTTTCATCACTATACCCAGCCATAAAATCTGGAATGCCAGGAGTTAATACTAATAATGGCATTTTAGATAATATCTTTTCATAATATTTTCTACCATAATTGGTATTGCCATTATTTTTTATTCTATTATCCGCTAAGGACATCCATTGATATGGAAGACCCATAACTGTACTTAATTCATTAATAGAGAATTTTAATCCTCTAGTAGTATTTCTAATAAAGTCGCTATTATTAGCTCCTTTAGTGATAGTAGCATAAAGTTTATTAGCTCTATCTGATGCAGCCTTAATTGCAGATTCATAAGTTTTCTTATCAATCCCAATTGCACTGTAGAATGTATCAGTTAGAGATTCAACTAAACTTTTAGGCTGAGGTGGTTTCTTAGCTTCTGATTTAGCTTTAGCTAGAGTTTTTGCCGCATCAAGTTTTAATGTTTTATCATCATTATTGGATCCAGTATTTCCACCTAATCCAGATTTTGCTCCGGCAAACGGATCTCTAACCTCACTCCAAGAACCACTTTTTTGTCCATTAACAATACCTAAAGTTGGATTAGTATAGTTTACACTTACATCATCAACAAATATTTTAGGATTATCAAAGGGGTTAGCCACTTTAAAATATTTATCCAGGGGTAGTGCAGCTCCCCCTGTTAATTTCCCAAGTCTACTGTATCTTCACTAAAGTTAGGATCATCGCTATGGGAAATAAGTTTCAAATCTTTAGTCCAAACCCAAGTTTGAATGCCTTTTGGGTAACCAAGAAGAGCTAATTGATGAGAAGAATCGAATAAGCAAAGGCGATGAATCTTTGGTTCATATTCTTGTTCAGGTAATGGACGATTATATGCATCTAAAGCACCTTTACGAAGCATAACTAAGTCATTATGTTTAGCAGTCTTAGGATCTAGAGATGGATAGTCCTCAAATTCCATACACTCTTCAAAATATTTATAAGTACCCTTCATAGATTGGAATCTAACATAGCCTTTTTCAAATTTAATCCAGATATGATCTACTGGAGTTGGGTCACTACCATCTGAATGGAAAAGTAAGCCTGGCATTACATATTCAGCATGTACCACTTGTCCTTTACGAACAACGGATATTGCTTGAGCATAATCATCAGGAGCTTTACGTACATAGATAGGACCTTTAATACATTTATATTTTTTATCATAAACCATTAAGCCCATAATATTATTGCCTCCATTAAATAATTTATATTAGTATTATTTGGATGTTGTGGGACCCTAAATATTTGGGTCCCATTTAACTCCCATAATATCTTTTACATGTCTATCTAATTCAATTAATACTTTATTGATACCGCCAACAATCAATACTGACGATACCATACGAGCATTAACAGATCCAACAGGTAAGAAGCTATGAATCTTTTCTTCTGGACGATATTCAGATGTAGGTTCTTCTCCTTTAGGGAAGATTTCTTTTACTACACCTTTCAATGCAGAGAAGTATACTAGCTTATCACCAACAGACATAGAATCTTTATATTTAATATAGAATTCTACCAATACTTTACCTTCAGCATGTTTTAATTTACCAATAGCTGGTAATACACCAGAGGTTCCATATTGACTTGCATCTATACCAAGTTTATCTAACTTAGATTTCATCTTTTCAACTGGAGTATCGAATTTAGATACAAATTTAGCTAAAGATTTAGACATTTCTGCTTTATCTACTGTAGAATATACTTTAATATCTTGAAGTACACCAGTTACTTTAGATTTAATCAAAATCTTACCTAAATCATTTACTAAATCTTTAGAATCAGAATTCTTTTCAACCATTTTAGCGATGATATCAGTAGCATCTTGATCTTCAAATGAAGATCTATAAGACATTATAGTTTGGCCTTCTTGTAACTTAGTTCCAATTTCCAAACATTCGATATCAATATCTTTTGCATCTAATAAGGTATCTACTTGAAGTACAATTTCAGATGCCATCTTTTCAGATAGATCATGAGAAATAATAGCACTATCTTCAAAGCCTTTTTCTGTATGCATAATAGCAATCTTAGTCAAAGTACCAATATTGTAAGCTAAGTTGCCTTCACCTACAGTATCAGAATAACTAGATTTATCATATGCTACAATATCTCCAGCTTTAACTTTATCTCCAACTTTATAGTTTTTACTTGGATCGAGTTTAATAGTGATAAAGAAACCGCCATCTGAGTTCTTTTCAACTTTTTCTCTAAGATCTACGAATTCACGGATATTATCATCATTCTTAAGAATAATATAATCATCTGTGACTTCTTCTACTATAGAATTAGATTTAGCTTTATGAGCAAATGTATCGGATGTTAAATATGGTAATGCTTGGTCGGCACCATTAGTAACTAATAGTGGATCCTGTTTAGTTGTACGCATACCATGTTTAGATGTCTGAATAAATGTCATTGCTGTACGGAATGGGTCATCATGTGTAGTACCAAATGGAGTTAATGCTTCTGTGATAGATAGAGTGGATGCATCAGACATCTTATCTAATTCATTACCAGATTTAATATAACCCTTAGTGCTAGTAATACCCATATTAATTGTAGCTTGACGGTTAATACCTACAGTGCTGGAGAAACCAGTAGACATAGATAGTTTATTAAGCATAGACTTATCATAAGTACGTTTATCTAAGCTATAGCTTCGGTCAGAGTTCATACCAGATAAGCCTTTAAAGGTTACTGTATTTGCAGACTCTAATTCCAATAATGGAGATAACTTAGATAGATCACTAGTTGTAACATCTGCTAAAGCCATATCAATGACCGCGGATTGTTTCATAGTCATCTTAGCATCTTTACGATTATTCTTAATTTCTCGTAAATATTCACCATAAGAAGTTGCTAAAGATTTATATAAGAAATGAACAAGACGTTCATTAGTTCTAAATCTGTTACCAGTAATATCTACATGGCGATTATATTTATTAGTAGTCAATAAAGAACTTGCATACGCTAATGCTTCCAAATATGTAGTCGGAAGTTTATAAGTTTTACAAACTTCAACTGTAATTGGGTCCATCATTAAGTTAGCAAATGAATCTAAACCATCTGCTCTATTACGGCTACCAAATTCTTCAAGCATATCTAACCACATAGCTTTTCTATCAATATCAGTAACTGAATATTCTTCTGTAGGAAGAATCATCAATCCATTAAATAATAGAGAGGATTCATCGTAGTTATTATCATGATCGAAGAATTTCATAAATCCATCGTTAAATTTAACGTAAGTTTTAGTATCTGTTGGTCTCTTTTCACAGAATTCATATCTAATTCCAGCTACTTCTAAAGCTTTAGTTAAACCTGCAGTATATGCCATAACTACAATAAGAGGAATCTTACCATTCAAGATACTTGCTTGAGAGTAAGTTAATCGTTTTCCTGGCTTATCATACTTTCTGATTAATGGAGCTAATTGCGTACACATGAAAGCTATTGATTTAGCTACATTATTATTTTCAACCATTATAGGTTGATTATTAACATCGATACCAATAGTTAATTTGGTTTCATCTACTTTAATTTTCTTTTCAATAAGTTTATCTCTAAGCTCATCTTGGTTAAAGTAAATTACTCCTCCAGATTTGAATGTGATCTTATTGAAGAATTTAGCTAATTCTACATATTCCATTGGTAATTCATACTTAGAACAAATCTTAGCATTATTACCAGTTTGGATTTTAACTATCTTATCATAGATATTTTCTTTTTCATAATCGTTATATAATTCTTTAGGTTCGCCATTTTCGATAAAATAATTTAATGCTTTAATAAGATTATCTACATTGGAGTTTAATTTACCTGCTTGACCATAACGAGTAATGAAAATTTTATTATAATTAGAAACAACTTGAACTGTATCTTCATCAGTCTTAATGATAGGAAGATTTACAAGTTGCCCAGGAACTACTTTATCATTACCGCGTAAACGTAAGAAACGATTATTTATTATCTTAGGCATATCAAACTTAATAGTATGACGTTTACCTAAAGAGTCTTCAAAATGAACTATATATGTAATAATAGCATCCTCAGAAGTAGATCTATCTTCTTGGGTTACATCTATTACGGACATTGGAACGTCTTTATTTTTTGAGAAAGAATAAATACATTGCATAATATCCGCATCAATATTATAATCTTTTTCAAAGTTTGGTTTCTTAAGATCTTTCCACTCGTCATCTATGCTTTCAACATGTTTAGTTAAATCTGTAGATTCTAACGGTTTATCTTCAGTTTTAACTAATTCACTGATTGGGGTGTTATTCAATCTTTCTCTTAGGAATTTATCATTAAGAGAATCTAAACGTGCTTTACGTGTAGCAGATATCTTGAATGTATCATCTTCATCATCTACGGCTTGAAGAATTAATTCTTTAATTCTAGTAGATTGATCTATTTCTTTTTCTGCATCTTCTTTGGATATATTCCAAGATACAACTTTATCAACTTCTGAAGAAATTCTATCAGCAGTAGATTTTTTATCTTCAGCTTTAACTTTCTTAATTTCATCTTCTGTTGGTTCAGTTTGTTTACCAGATAATGATTTAATTAATATACCACCTTGAGGTCTTTCAATATCTTTAACATCTAAGTTATTTACTTCGATATTAGTGTCACGTTCAATCTTATCAATAACTACAGTTTTGATATCATCTTTATCTTCAGGTACGTTATCTTCAACTGGTTCATTTCGATGCATCTTAATAATATTAGCCTTAAATAAATTCAAGTTTTTATTATCAAGATCTTCTAATCTTAATTTAAACCAACCAAAGTTATTCATGAAAATAAAATCAATTCCAAATAGATTAGACAAAGATTCTTTTGGCTTCTTAAACAATCTATGAATCATCGTAATTGGATTAACAAATTTTTGATGATTGAATAGCATCGTAGAAGGAATATCTTGACACCAATCATTTACTGGAATGATTACTGTTTTTCGTTTATAAGATTTATATTCAGGATTATTAATAAATCTACTGAATAGAGCATACATCAAATCTATACCTCTATCTTGCGTAAATTTATTATTATTCAAGAATAAGTTATGATAATAAGAATTATCTATAAATAAATTTCTATTATTATACTTCTCAATCTTAGGATAGAAGAATTTAATATTAGGATTATTAGATTTAACAAAATCTCTAATCTTTTTAAGTTCAGAAGCGGTCTTGATTCGTTCTTTAAATAGGATTTGTTTCAATCTACTATTTATCATACTTTCAGGAGTAGCTTCATTGAAGAAAAATAAATTATCCGAATCTTGATAATAAGATTCGGTTATCATTGGGTGACCACTTACTATAGAAGAAGAAAATGGTTCCTCAATATCCATTGATTCGTTTTTAATAATTCCATTCTTTAGAGAGTAAAATACTTTCCATTCCATATAGTATGAATTAAACATATTTAAGTTTTCCATCATACTGGAATTCATAACTCTAAGAGAGGATTCTATGGTTGGAGTCAATAAGAAAATTGCACTCCCAAAGCGTTTATTTTGTTTCACAAATGGTGTGAAAAAATGGGTTTTAAGTAGTCTAAAAGGTCGCACCTTATCTACGTTTATAGGCATCTTTAACCCTCCTTTATATTAATCTATTGTTGAAGAAATAGATGTTAATATTCTAATTGGTGCTAACATCATAATAGTAGATATATCGAAATTAAATGAAAACTTTTTAACAAGGTCGAGAAGTAATAGAAGATATAGTGAGTGTGTGGTAGTATTAGACGTATTTACCAATCTTATACATCTTTTAACTCTCAATAAATAGCGTTCTAACAGAACTATCATTATACTCAACTATAATCATTAATGGTTTGGGCCTTAGCTTATTAAGTGGGGTGTTAGGATACTATCTACAGAAATCTTGATGAGGTATAATTAAGAAAAACTTTTTAACTATTTTTAATCATAAAACTGTTACTATAAAAAATATATGTTAAGACAAATCAAACGCTCTCTTCTTAATTATACCAAGCGCAAATAGCCTATAGGTCTTCACGATCTATAGGCTATTTTTTATTTAAATAATACAGCTGATACATTTAAGTAATCTATTTAGACAGTTTGAGGTATAAATATGACTACTAAAGTAAAAAATAAAGATTCAAACAATGATAGTAAACATGATTTCATTTTAGAACTGTCTAGAATGACTCATAAAGAAATTAATGATTTAATTAAATCAAAAGGTAAGCCGCCTAAATTGGTGGAAGCTATTATCCATTTAGATGAATGGGTTGATTAAGTTAAAGAATGTCTTTTGACGTCTTTATATATAATTATTTAAGGAGGATTCCGTTATGGAAAAAGTGGTTGACCTAATTAAAGAGGTTAAAGAGAATTTGACTCATGCTTCTTCTTCTCATAAAGATGAAGTACGTGTTATGCGAGCATTCTTAAATGATACTACTTATGAAGTTGGAGTATATGATAAAACTGGTAAAGTTGGCACAGTAGCTCCAGCTAAAGAATTCCGTAGTATTATTACAAATGCAATTGTTGCTACAACTAAAATTAGCAAAGATGAAGCCGAAGGTCTAGTTTCTACTTATGAAGCTAAAAAATCTGATGCGGAAAGTATGATTGCGATCTCTAAAGAGTTCTTAAATACATACTTGCAGACTAACCGTAAAATTAGTCTTGGTGGACGAGAAAAATCGAATGTATCTTTCATTAAGAAAGAAATCAAAGCATCTACTAGAACTTATCCTAAACAAGTTGGTGTTGATGCGGCTGGCAAACCTGTTTATGAAAAAGCAGAAATCAAAGTTAGCCCTTATGATTCTATTAAGGTATCTAGTCCATGCCCAACATGGATTAAAAAATAATTAGAGTCGAACTATAAAGTAATTTCTTGTATTTATTTATTATTTATAAGAAGTTATACCGTTCACTCAAAGATAATATATTCATCACCACCCATAGGAGTTTAACTCCTATGGGTATATTATCTTTTAAAAAACTTGTTACATATAGGTAGTATGAGCTTGACTCACTCATACTGTGATTCATATATATTTTCCTTATAATTTTTCTAGTTTTTCATTTTTATTTTAACTCCTGTTCAAATATTAAATACTTACTCCCGATATCCCCCAAGGCTCTGCACAACTGCCTTGGGGGATATTTCCCTTTTCTGCTATTTTTACTACTAACATTTTAGTGTAGGATTATTTTACTCAATCTTCTTACAGCACACCTTCTTTCTGTACAAATATAGAAATGTGCGGAACAGTACAACCCTAAAAAAATTGAAAAGCATATATTTTAGCCCAAGGATCCTAGATGATCCTTGGGCGATATATGTCTTAAAATTGAACATATTGATAATTTGAAAGAAAGGAGGATCCAATATTGGGGCTCAAGATTACAAATTATCTTAAGAATTTAGGTAAGTCAGTTAAATATGCTGCTACCGAAGATTTCAAAACCAAATATGAAAATGTATATGAAACTGTAGCTGCTCCTAGCGGTGTTGCTAGAGACACAGTTAAAGCTATAGTTAATTATAAGCAGACTATAAGACGAGCACAAGATTATCTTCGTAAATCCACAATTTATGATGTATCTAATACAGCTCTTAAGAATGCTAAAGCCGATCTAAAGTCCGGTAAATTTTATAACATGGATCGTGTCAATAAATCATTTGGCATTGATGAAGATTTTGACTGGAACTTTGACGGTGATGATGATTTTGAATCGAGCGGTTCCGAATCTTCCAATATGACATTTGGGGAGAAAGCTATAACTTCCTCTATAGATGCTTCATCTAGAGCAAGTGCAACTCAAATCTCCAACTCAGTATTTGATGCAGCCAAATATCAAGCTGAGGTTGCTAAGCAAAATACTTCGTTCATGTTTGTACAACAAGAACGGTTATTTGGTAATCTTAATAATAGTATTACTAGTCTTCATGGTACTCTTGGAGATATGCAAAACTTCTTAACAGGACCTTTGCATGCTCATATTAATAACTCAACTAAGTTCTATGAAGAATCTACTAAATACCAACGTGAAAATAATGCCATTCTGAAAGAACTCTTGGATATGGAACGTGTACGTTTCAAAGAAGAAGATGAAGACAGAAAGGCCAATCAACGTAGACTTGGGCGTGGACTTCGCACTGATATAACAGATATCGTTACTGGTGGGGTAATGAACTGGTCTTCTTACTTTAAACAAGTAGGAAAGAATATTATGAGCCAAGGGGATGAACTTGGTCTTGGAATGATTAGTAAAGAGATGATGATGTCCTTTGCTACAAATCCATTACAAATGATCCCTTCGATGCTTGTATCTCAAATGATGGGTAAACCATTAGAAAGAGCTATTACAAGTTTCAATAAAACTTTAGGAAGTGTTTTCAATCAAGTTAATGCTGACTTAAAGAAATCTGGTAAAGAATCAGATAGTCCATTTGCAAGTCTATTGGCTAATATTTTCGGTGTTGATATTGCTAGTAAGAGTAAAATAGATACTTCTGCTTATAATAAAGGTAGAGTTCCATTTGACGGTATTACTAGAAAAGCTATTATAGAAACCATTCCTGGTCATTTAGCTCGTATCGAAGCCTTATTAGGAGGAGAAGAAAGAGCTTATGACTATAATGCTGGTAAATTTGTTTCTCGGAAAGAAATCAATAAGATTCATGAGGATACAAATAAAACCTATAGAAATATAGGTACCTCGGACTACAAGCATAAGTTAAATAATAACGTAGATGCTATGGCTAAATCTTTAGGATTAAGTAGATCTGAAATCAAACGTATAAAAGAAGATATAGTAGAACGTGCAGTTCAATATGCTTGGGAAAATGATGGATCCATGGATGGATTCAGTGAAAGTTTCTTCGGCAATGATGCTAAGTTCGCTAGAGCTTTAGTTAAACGTACGGATAAACGGGGATTAGCTTCTGATGTTGCATATAGTAAACGCCGTGAAGCTGAAGAATATAATAAGCTTTCTAAAGATGGTAGCTCTATTTTATTACAGCAATTCAATGGTTCTAATAAATCTGTAATACACAATAATAGCGCTAATATGCAAACTGCATTTGGTAAAAATGGCGTATTCCAAAATATGCTTACTGAATTATACTTAATCCGTACTGGAGGAATTCGTAATAAAGGTAAGCAAATTAGTAAAGGACAGCTTCCTGATTATATTGACTTTAATTCTGTTAGAGATGTAACTGTAGTTAAAGAAAAGAAACAGGTTGCACAAGCTGTTGCTAATGCTAAGAAAGAATCTGGAAGAACTTTAGATGATTTTGATGAAAGCGCATTAGATAATTTGGCTACTACTAGTAGTCCAAATGGCAAATTTGATAGTGTTACTGGAGCAAAAGGTCTTAAAGGTAAAGCTAAAGCATTTAAAGCTAACTGGAGTGATATTTGGAGAAATCCAAGATTATTCTTAGCTGAAAGTGTGGCTGCTGTTGATAGAAGTGTTTATAGTTTCTTCTTTGACCATGATAATGGTGAAAAAGACTCTGAAGGTAGACCTATAACTGGGTTCTATGATAAGATGGCTTTTGAACTCAAGAATACATTTACTCAATTTAGGGACTGGATGAAAACTAACGTCTATGAACCTATGAAAGCTTTGGGTAGAAATGCTTGGGGTAAAGTTAAAGATTTCGGAACTAATTATGCAGGCGAATGGCTTAAGAGTGGTAAACGTGCATTTATGAGTGCAGGTGGATCTACACTTAGTCGTATTATTAATTCCTTTGCAGATGGATCATTAGCTGTACCAGAAACTGGTTTAACAACTATCTCTAAAGGTGAGTTGATTATTCCAGCTGATCAAAATCCATTTAATCCAGATAGACTTAGTGCTAACAGATCTAAAGCTAGAGCAGATGAACGTAGCTTTAAAGCTAAATTATTCAACTCCATTATGTCTCATGCAGATGGTGGTAATAGTTTAGATGATATTGCTGCAGCTTATCAAAGTACTGTTAAAGCATCGCAAAGATCTAAAGTAGGTAATGCTGTATATAATACACTTCCACCTCAAGTTCAAAAATTCCTCGACTCTGATGATAAAACTGGAGTTGTAGCTGGATTATTGAACTATGCTATTTCTTCTCTTGGTGGAAAAGTTGATGGTATAAATTCTAAAGAGTTAGCAGAAACTGCTAAAGGTGCAACAAGTCAAGCATTTAATACTGGACTTGATAAACTCAAAGAATACTCTAAAGGATTAAATCCTGATACTGCTAAATCTTTAACTAATGATATTGAAAAATTAAGAAAAGATTCTGCTGGAGTTGCTGGTCGTACTGCATTCAGTGGTACTGTAGGTTTGCTTACTGGTGGAATGCTATTCGGACCTACTGGTATATTAGCAGGAGCTGCTTTAGGTAGCGCTGCTAATCTTATTAGAGAATCCGATACTGCTAAGAATTTCTTATTCGGTAAAGAATTAGAAGATGGTTCTAGAGCTGGTAGTTTAATTACTCGTAAACAGCAAGCTTTAGTTAAGAAATATTATCCTTCTCTTATGAAGGGTACTGTTGCATCTTTCCTTCCTAGTTTATTATTAGGCTTTGGTCCTGTCGGCGCTTTGGCTATGGGCGGAGCATTCTCCATTGCTCAAAACAACAGATGGGCTAATGAAAAGATATTTGGTAGAAAATACTACGATAAAGATGGTAAAGAAATCGGTCGTCGTGGTGGATTATTCGGACCTAAAGTTCAAGCTTATATTAAGAAATCTATGCCTAAAATTGGTGGCTTCTCTGCTGCTACAGTTTTATTAGATCCTACTGGTATGGGCTTAGTTGGAAACCTTGCTCTTGGTGCTGGTTTAGGAATGCTTTCATCTAGTGAAACTTTCCAAAACTTAATCTTAGGTAAGAAAGGTGAAGATGGTAAACGTAAAGGTGGGGTAGCTGGTGCTATTAAATCTGGAGTTATTAGACCATTAAAATCTTTCGGTAGAACTTTAAAAGATGACTTCTTTGGATTTATGAATGAAAACTTATTCTCTCCATTGAAGATGTCTGCTAAAATATTTGGCCAAAGTTTAATAAATAGTGGTAGGTCTATGAAGTATACTATTTCTAATACTTTAGAACGTATACTAGGTGGACCTTTCAGTATGATGCTAGGTAAACGCTTTGCCGATTATATCCTTAAACCATTTGGTAATAAAATCGCTGGATTTACTAACTTCGTTGGAGGTATAGGTAAATTTGTCGGTGGTGGATTTATCAGAGGTATCGGCGGTAGCTTAAATAAACTCAATAATCGTGCTAATAGATCTATGATCATGCAAGGTAGAGCAGGTCACTTAAGTGCAGCTCAACGTCTTGAAATTATGGGCGATGAAAACTATGCATTTAGAGATCGTGATGAAATGCTTAAAAATGCAAGCTTTAAAGATCTATCACAATTAGAAGAAAGCCTATCCGTATTCCAAAGTCAATTTAGTATTGGCGGTGGAGATACTAGAAAAGCCGTTAAAGGTTTAGAAACTGCTATTAAAGATAAATTATCTGCAAGTGAAGTAAGACAAATTACTAAATTTGCGGTTGCTAATGATACTCGTGGAGCAATGAGCTATATTGAAGGATTAAACTATGATAGTTCTACTAAGACTAAATTAGTTCAAGCTTTCAATAAAGAACTTCCACGCATTCAAAGTGCATTAGGTAAGAAGAAATATACTTCTAAAGAATTAGCTAAAGCTAAATCTCATCTTGTTAAATATAATATAGATCCTACGGATAGACATTCTTTAGGATTTGCATTATCTCAAGTTAAAGGTGAACGTGATAGAGCCGAAGTTGCAGAAATGCTAACTAAAGGCAATGCTGCTAAATTTAGTTCTCAAGAAGCTGCTGCAACCGCAGAAGGCTTAACTAAAACTAATGATATTCTTATTCAAATCCGTGATAATTTAATTAAAGCTAATGGTGGAGAAATCCCTAAGGATGAAAAAGCCAAAACTATAATTAAAGGATTCAAAGGCAAAGATAATAAACGTCAACGTTGGACTGATTCTAATGGTATTACTCATTATAGATCCACTGATGGAAGTGATAATGAGGAAGATAATGAATCTAGATCTGATCGTAAACGCGATGAATCTAATAAGGATAAAAAACAAGAAGGATTCTTTAGCAAAATCTTCAGTAAACTTGGAATTGGGAAAAAAGATGACAAGAAAGATGGAGATCGTAGTTCTAAAGGATTACTTGGTAAAGTTGCTGACAGTCTATTTAGTAATATAGGAACCATTGCATCTATGGGTGCAGGTTTAGCTATATTAGGACCTATGCTTCCTGCTATTAGTAAAGCAGTAGGTGATTTATTACCTTCTATTGGAAAAATGATGACTGACACAGTTTTGCCTGCACTTGGAGATCTTCTCTGGGGCGGTTTAAAATCTGGTGCTGGTAGTATCATTGATTATATTATGGGTAATAAAACAGTAGTAGATGCAGATGGTAATGAAACTACAGTTGTTGATCCTGAAGCTGGTGGTAATTTATTAACACGAGCTGGTACTGGATTGGCTGCTGGTTATATTGCTACTAAATTAATTCCTGGTGGAGGCCTAATCCGTGGTGGTGCTAAATTAGCCGCTAAGGGTGTAGGCAAAGGAGTTAAGACTGTTTGGAATGCTATAAATGGTTCAGAAAAAGTTGCAGCTGGAGCTAAAGCCGCTGGCTCTTATTTAAAAGGAGCTAGAGGTAAGAAAGTAGCAGATGCTGCTAAAAATGCTGAAAAGACTTTATCTAAAACTAAGATGTTAGAAAAAGCATCTTCTAGTAATAAAGGTATAATTGAATCTGTTTCTAAGAAAATGAAATCTGGATTTGATTCTTTGAAGAGTGTACATGAAGCTGGTCTTAAATCCTTATCGGGTGCGGCTCATGGCGCTAGTGAAAAGATGGGTAAAGGTTTCCAATTCCTTAAGAAATTAGTAGCTGGTGGCTTAGAATCTATAGCTGAACACGTTCCTATCCTTAAGGGTAAGAGTGCTGGTACTATGGCTAAGGTTGCTGAATCTATTCTAAATGGTATTAAACGATCCCCTAAAGCATTAGCTAAGATTGGTGCTAAAGTAGCTGCCGCTGCAGGTTTGACTGCTGCTACAGCTGGTTTAGGTGCTATTGCTATTGCTGTATGGACAGGTGTCGATTTAGCTGCTTCTGTTGCAAATGGTAGAACTAGATGGTATAATATTGCTGGTGTACTAGCCGATGAAGAAGTCGATGATGACGTTAAATGGTTAGCTGCATTATGTAATGGTATCGATAGTCTATTATTTGACGTTCTAGGTGGACAATTCTACTTTGATTTATTATGTGGATTATTTGATATTGATCTAAGTCAACAAAAAGCTAGAGCTATTTCTGAAATAGATAAATACAATCAATCTCAAGATAAACCATCTGGTGCTCCTAGTTCAGTATCTTCTGTAGAAGAATATAATGAAAAAGTTCTTGGTAAATCATTCGGCCAATCTGTAAAAGATTTCTTCTTTGGTAAATCTGGTAAAGGCAAAAATGCTGATCCAACAAAGAAAGATGATAATACATCTAAGAGTGGTCCTACTTTATGGGATAGTGCTAAGAATAAAATTTCTAGTATGATGAATAGTGCTAAGAATTTTGTTAGCAATAACTATGAATGGGCTAAGAAAACAGCTTCCAATGCTATTAATAATATAGAAGACAGTTTAGGTACAAGTGAAATTGGTGGACGTATTTATAAAGCCGTTAAAGGTAAGGATTATCAACCAAATAATCCTAACTATGGTAAAGGTAAATATTTCAAACAAACTGATCCTAAATATGCTGGTATTAAATTTAATCAATATGGAGATAGCATAACTCAAACTATTGGAGATTCTGGTTGTGGACCAGTTGCTGGAGCTAATGCTCTCAGAGCCCTCGGCGCAGGTTCAATTAATCCAGTAGAAGCTTCTCAATTTGCATTAAATAATGGATTCAAGGGTAAAGACACAGGTGTTGCTCCTTCATTCTTTAATAGCTATGCTGCATCTCATGGTGCTACTTCGTACCAAACTGATGCTGCTGGTACTATTAAGAGTTTGATGAATGGTAATCCTGTAGTATTACAAGGTGAATCTACAACTGGTTCCACTTCTAGTACACATCCATTTGGTGGTTATCCTCACTATGTAACTGCAACTGGATATGATCCAAGAAGTGGTAAAGTTACAATTCAAGATCCTGAATCAAATTCCAATAATACTAAATATAATTTAATGAGTGTATTGAAAAATACAATCTCTGCAAATGCGTTTGGTAGAGGTAAAGGTCCAAGATTCGGACGTGGTAATAATGCTCAACAAATCTGGACTTGGCTGATTAATAAAGGATTTAGTACTCAAGCTGCATCCGCTATCATGGGTTCAATGCAACAAGAATCTAGCTTCAATCCAGAAGCAAGCCAAGGTGGCGGTGGTATCCAAGCGTCTATTTCTGGAGGCGAAGGTGGTAATGGTTACGGCTTATGTCAATGGACTGGTAGTCGTACTCAAGCATTATTAGACTTTGCTGGAGATAGAGCTAATACTATAGAAGGACAATTAGAATTTATGGTTAGTGAAATGAGTGCTAGAGGTACATTAGATGCATTTAAAAATGCTTCTACTTTAGATCAAGCACTAGCTGTAATGAAAGATTATGAAGGATATGGTGATGTAGGTAGCCGTGAAGAATATGCTAGAGCTATATTCCAAAGCAATGGTAATAACTTAGCTTCTATCATGACAACTCAAGGCGGTAACGGCGGAGCTAAACCTTCGATCTTCGGTTCTTTATTTAAGCAATTTGATAATATTAGAAATAGCTATGGTGGAATGATCGATAATATGATTATGGGTAATCCATTCATGAAAAATGCTATGTCTATGCTAGGTTTAGATGGTGGTAATAGTGGATCATCTGGCGGTCCTACCGGAAATGGTGATCTATCTAAAGCATCTAAATGGGCACAATCTATGGTTGGTCAAGAAGGTTTTGGTAATAATGGATGTACTACATTCGTTAACAAATATCTTGAACAAGCTGGAGAAAATCAAATTAACTATTACGTTCCTACAGCTGAGACTGATGCTCATAATAATACTCCTTATGCTTTCAAACCTGCAAATATGGGCGGTAAACAAGGCGATGTAGTATTACTTAATACTTTAACATCTGATCCTGAAGCTGACCATGTAGTAATTGCAGATGGTCAAGGTGGTTATTGGGGTAACTCTTCTAGTAAGAATCTTATTGTCCATGGTAATATCGCTAATGATTTTGGTGCTGACAATATCAATGGTTATATTGCCACAGGTGGAGATGGTAATGGTAATGTACCTTCTGGTGCAGCTACTCGTAGTCAAAAGGAAATACTTGGAGATTCTAGTTTAGATTATGGTATGGGTAAACATGCTATCTACGGTAGAGCTAAAGGTGTTCCTCAAGAAGTACAAGCTGTAATTGAAGGTAATACTAAAGCTATCGATTTCAATAAGAATGCTGCTAAAGCACAAGTTAAATATGGTAAAGGTACTGAATCTGACAATAGTCTTGAAATTCAATATCTTGCTGCAATTTATGAAGAGCTTACTAAGATCACTGGTAATACTTCTGGTATTAACGGAATGGTTGCTTCTCAAGCTCAAACTGAGCAAAAAGTTAATTCTGTACAAACTGGTTTACAAGAATCAATTGCTGGTATAGGTAATTATCTAAACAAGAAAATTGAAGACGTATCCGATAACGTACATGGTCAACTTAATAAAGTAACTAAACATGTATCTGGTAGCACAATAAATAAATTACAATATTTAGCATCTAAATAAAATATATCCCCTAGGATCATAGAAATCCTAGGGGAATTTTATTTATATCATGTAAAAAAATACACAACTAACAACCATGTAATAAAATTATGTATGAGGGAAGTAGGCATGATAAGACCTAGCACCCGACCTTTGGCACAATTGGCGAAACTCCCGCCATAAGACTTGCTGGTAATGCGTTCAAACGGACACGTTTGTTCCCTAAAAGCCCCAGAGTCTCCTGTCAAGGATATGCCGAATAAGGCAAAAGCTCCGGCTTTTTCGTCCTTATTTTGCGTCCTTGATGGGGGGGAGGGGGGCAAATTATGAAATAATAATTATATAGCCTTCTATGAGACGAGCGGAGTGCGGACGGGAGACGAGGAAAATAGAAGGCTATATAAATAATATATTTGATATCATTATAGTTCGTGAGAAAGTACCGTCTTTTTACAAAAAACCATATTTGATTATCAATTAAAGTTATATATTATAATTCTGAAAGTATCAATTAAACAGTATAAGGAATTAAATTCCTTATACTATATATTTTTATTCAATTATTATAGTTAGAATATTCTATTAAAAGATATTCAGAAAAGAAGAATAGGAGAATGTATCAGAATGAAAAAGTATTTATCTTCATTACCTTTCAATCATATAGTTACATTTGAAGGTACAGATTGTAGTTTTAAAGAAACTAATGCTAATAAGTTAAAAGATTATATTGAAAACGAATTAGGATATAATGCTATTGTATTTAGTTTTCCTAATTATTATAGTCATAGTTCACATGCATTAACTACCTATTTTAAAGAAATACGAAAGTATAAAGAATTATCTCCTAAGATGATCAATATGCTTTATGTAGTAGATTTCTTTATCACTTGGTATAGACAGATTAAACAGTATTATGATAAGAAGTATATTATTATTTTTGATAGATGGTATTATTCAAATATCTATTATCAAGGAGTACGTGTATTAAAGTCCGTAGTGGAAGATCTTAATAAAGATAATATTGGAAAATATATTCATAATGAAAAGCTAGTAGAATTTATTAATGAATATGAAGATATTATTAAAAACGAATTTGGATTAGTAGATACGGATATTATGTTTAAAATGATTCATAGTAAACGATCTACTCGTGGTCTTATTGCGGAACGCAAATCAGAAAACGATATTAATGAAGGTGAAGTAGATTATTTAGAAATGGTAAATAATTTATTTAAGCATTTATTTATTGATAGTAATTTCGTGGTTAAAGAAATTGAGTTAGATAAATCGGAAGATGAATTTAAAAACAAAGAAGAAGTATTTAGGGAAATTGCATTAGAATTTAAATGTAATTTAAACTATCGTTTAGATAAATGGAAGAGTGAGCAAAGTGAAATTGTTAACGAAGCTTAAAACTTTATTTACTCGTGATGAAGTTAAGCAAGAAAACTTAAATGTAAAATTAGGATTGGATGTAATTCCTCTTTTTTGTAATGAAATTGAAGATGATTCACATTATAATCTTATTAATGTATTATTTTATTTAGACTTTGATGAAACTAAAGTTAGTATTTTAGACTTGTTAGCTTATGGTAGTTATGACCATAGAGTTCATTTGTTTAAAATAACTTTAGAGAATTTAATTAAGATGAGATTAGAGCAAGAGAATTCTTATATTGTAAAAGAGTTCTTTTTGCGGATTGCAGTTGGAAGTGATTCATTTAATATTGTTGATAATGAACTTGATGAAGAATCGATTAAACTATGTGTAGTTGATATCATTAGTAAGTATTCTTCTTATAATTCATTAAGAGCATATAATGCTAATGAAAATTCCGAAATAGATATTCCGTGTGTTGATAGATTCATTTATGAGCTAAGACAAACTTGTAAAAGTTATACGTATGATTATACGAAGTATGTATTAGCTAAAATTAGAATGGTTAGAGTTCCATTGTTTTATTTGATTGATTTATTTAAATTAGCTGAAGATATTTGGTTCGAAGTTGATTATGATAAACCTCATGATTGTAGGGGCTATAGATCTAAAATGACATACTTCTTTGAAGGAAAACAATTTGGTTTGAATGAAGAAGAAGTTATTTATTCCATTATAAATATGAGTAAAGGCAATATTTTGACGTATATGAGTACACTTCCACTTGGTGTATCTGTAAACGTCGAATTATCGACAAGCCTTGATCGTATTCTTACCTTCTTGGCTACATCTGGGAACGATGATTTGAAAACAATCATTAAAGATGAATTATTAGAAGGTGTTTTTGATGAAAAAGACTTAGAATCTTTAAAATATCATGCTAAAGCAACAGATGAAGAGATTGAGTATGATATTGATGAAGAAATTGATGAGGTAGTTAGTTATACTGTATTGGAGGACGATGAAAATGCTTAGTAGAGATTTATCTTCACTTGAAATGAAATTTATTAGAGAAATTGAAAGTGGAATGAGAGATAAGTCTTGTACACGTTTTAGACCTAAAGCAGAATTCTTTTCATTTGAATCTGACACTAATAAGATTCCTCATACTAATTATCATATTGAAACGGATAAGAAATTTACGATTATATTTGACCATGGTGTTTTGGAGATTGAATATAATCGTGAAGAACGAAGATGGATTGCTAACTCTTTAGGATATACTTTTAAAGATATTGTAGAAATGACTGCAATTTTAGGATTCATTGAATCTAAAATATTATTATTTAATATTAAACAAGAGGAGAAAGAAAATGGTTGATGATGAAAGAGATTTTTATTTTATAGCATTTTATTCAAAGAATAAAGATAAACTAAATGAATTCCATGATAATGCTAAAAAATATTTAGAAACTAATTTTGATATCATTAGTATTGGAGATATTGAAAACTTTGATGGATCTACTTATAAATTCAAAGTAATTTTAGCTAAAGATAGATTCACTCATTTATTTGATATTGAAGATATTCTTCAAGAAAAATACTATGGCGTATTCTTTGACTATCGTGTCGTTCATAATACAACTGGTATTGTTTATGAAAATAATGAATACAGTAAAATTCTTCCGCCTAAACGGTATGTATTAAGTAAAGCAATTAAGATGCCAATCGATGGTAAGATCGAATATAAAGTGAGTGATTATTATTATACAGAAACTAAAGAAGAATTGTATGATATGATCTTCCACTTATATGGTCTTATTATTAATAATCTTAAACAAATTCAAGAGGCATCATTTGAATTAGTTAGATATCATTTGATTAAGAAAGATGGATATATTAATAATATTTATCCACTTGATGATGAAATTATTGATTTCTTAGAATTAGATATTAATAAAGATAGTCATCCATTTATGGAGAGAACGGAGAATGAGTAAAATGCTAAAAGTTCATACACATTGGGATGGTACATCTAATTCATTCATGTTTTATAGTGACTACATTGATGAGTTAGAAAAATTTCATAGTTTATTATGTGATGGTAGTATTTTAAAATACATTTACGAACGTAAACCATTATTAAGTGAGCAATTTGATGATTGTATAATTAATTACGTTAGTGATTTCGAATATAATCCATTATATGGAACTTACTTCGAATTAGACTTCGATTCCGATGGTCAATTATTTGAAGAAATTGATATGGTATTGGAAGAAATCTTTGGTGGTAAGATTAATTACGTTGCATTAGTTCATGACGAAGAACGTGGTATATATGTAAATACAGATGAAACTGGAGATTTCTATACTACACGTTATAAACGAGTCAGAGCTCATGAATCTGGTGAATTTGATAGAGAAAGTGATGTATCTTTCTATTCAACTTTCAGCAGTTTAAAACAAGATGTACTTTTAGAGCATCCAGATAACGTACCTGAATTGTTGGGTATTACTAAATTTGATGATCTCGAAGGTTCTTTAAGACGTATTGATTTTGATAAGGAATATAAAACTTATATTTATCAATATGCTAGTGAAATTTAATATTAAATAAAGGAGTTAAAAATGGCTAATTATTGCTACAACGATATTACAATTTGTGCTAAAGAAGAAAATCTAGTTGATTTAGAATTTCTTCATACTAATTTAGTATATTTATTTGAAAAGAATGAACGATATTGTAATGATATCTTTACAGAATTATTAGAATCATTCGATAAACAACCAATTCAATTTGATGGTAGAGATAATGTAAATTGGTATATGGATACCATCGAATGTAATGAAAATAATACCTATAATTTTACCATCAGTATTGAAAGTGCATGGTCTCCAATTATTTCCAAAATAGAAAATATTATATATGAACTATATGAAAATAAGATATGGTGTGTTGGTACCGCAGAAGAACCTGGATTTGATATTTATATAAATACAGATGAAACTGGCGAATTCTATGAAACTAGATACCGTCTAGTATTTTATTATGATAATACTTATCATGACTGGTATTTAGATTCATTACCAGAATTAATTTTACGTATTAATAAAATTTATAGTGAAAATAACTATGGTGAATCTATTGAATATTCTGCTGATGCATATGAAGTTAGTGAATCAGTTACTAAATTTAATAACTCTGAATTAGCTAAATCTAAAGAATTAGAAATTGCTATCTATACATTTGAAGATAGTGCATCTTATGAATAATAAAAAACATTATGATAAACTCTAAGCAAAGGAGGTATCATAATGCGAAATCCATATATGCTAAGTGACGTAAATAGCATGAATGATGGACCTCAGATTATTACATTAAATAATCTACCTGAATATGATTTACAAGATTGGAATCTTGCAGATCAAAAAGATTTTAATAAATTTATTGCTGAATTAGAGAAGACTGTTAGATCTTCCATTGAATATCAGCAATATATTCAGTATCTAAGAAATGCATTCAATATGAACAGTTGTGCATTTTATAGAAACGTAACGAACGTACCTAATCCTAAGATAAAAATCCATATTCATCATGAACCAATAACTTTATATGATATTTGTCTTATAGTATTCAGAAAGAGACAGTCTCTTAATGAGCCTATAGATGAAGAATCTATTGCTAAAGAAGTTATGTGGAATCATTATAATGGATTTGTAGGATTAATTCCATTATCAGAAACAGCTCATGAGTTGGTACACAATAATTATTTATTCGTACCTTGCACTCATGTATTTGGGGAATGGAAAGAATTTGTAAATATGTATAAATCATATTTTACATTAGATCAAATTGATTTATTGAAAGATATTGAATCTGCATCTGAAATGTATACAAGTGACAGAGCTAAATATCTATTTGATAAACGATTTACTTATGTGGACGATACCGGTGCATATGATCTTCCTGAAAAAGAAAAGATCATTCAAATGCTAAACGATCGGAAACAAGAATTATACAATTCATTGTAATTTTATAATAATAACCTACAACATATAGATAAAAAATAGACCACGTAGATTTATATAGAGCAATAGTAGATTAGCGTCTCTATTCCAAATTATAAATCTGGTTCTATATGTTGGAATTAATCTAATGAGGTGAACAAATGAAATTTGACGTTCTAAAAGAACTATCTGAAAACTACGCATTAGAAAATACTAATTCCAGTGCCATTACAGAAGCAAAACATGATCTAAATAATATTCTAGAACAAGTACAAAATGTTTCGGTGGTTCAATTCCCAGCTGAAGCTGTACCAGTGTTTGAATCCACTAAGGACGACGGGTCTAAAGTTCTAGTAGTAGATGCTTATGATCTTGGTAGATTTATGGAAGCTACCTTGGAAACGGATGCTTTAGTTGCTATCGAAAAAATTAAAGACGCCAACGGCGCAATTATTCCAGACGATGCGAAGTTTGCAATTCTTATTGATAAGAAACGCTTAACTGGATTAAAAGAAGCGGCTGAAACTAATCCTGAATCTGGGCTTGTAAATGTTGGTCATGCGACCAACTTATTGCAGGATGTTATCAATAAAGGCATTGAATTGGTTGCTGCTAAAAAAGAAGAAAAATAAAATTATATATCCCCTTGGAGTTGATCTCCAAGGGGGCTTTTATTTTTTAATAATATTTTTCACAATATATTATAAATGTATAAAGGAGGTGAAAACTATGATAAAAATGGAAAATGCAATTAATATCTTTACAGATGCATCCGTATTAGGTAAGATAGACAAACATAATAAGAATAAAGTATGTGGTGGTGCTATAGCTGTAGACTTTAATAATGGTAGAGTAAAAGAATACCATTGTGTTATTGATAGATCTACAAACAACTATGGTGAACTAACTGCATTAGGACTTGGCATTCAATTGGCAAGTATTTATAAAGATACTTATGAGAGAATCAATATATTCTCTGATAGTAAGTTATCAGTTATGAGTCTACGAGAATGGATTTATGGCTGGGTTAGAAATATGAATCAAAATTATAGATTATTATCTTCTTCTGGGTCTGAAGTGGCTAATCAGGATTTGATTATTAGAATTACTGATAGCGTAATTGATAACTTTATCCCAGGAGTTCATAAGATTAATATCTACCATTGTAATGGTCATATTTACAATCCTAAAGATTATTATAAAGCAGTAAGAAGTTTATCTTTGAATTTTAAATATAGATTATCTGAAGAAGAATTTAAGATGCTTCAATACTATATGAAGATTATTCAAAGATGGAATAATTATATTGATGAATCAACAAGAAGTTCATTACATACCATGCAATACGGAGTAGAGTATTTTGCTGATGTTGGTACTCTAAAACAATGTATGGAATATCCAATGACTTATGATTTATTAGATCAATATAGTAGAATTGTTTCAAATCCATATCAACTCTAATTAGGAGGTATATTAAAATGACAGTAGCTACACTTTTTAAGAAAAATGGCGAAAATATTACAGGAAAATTCGATGAAGGTAAATTGATCATCGATGGATTCTTTATGTTAACTGATGAAAATAATTTGATTCATCTTTACCCAAAAGAAACCATTGAGTACTTTGCTTTAACTAGCAATATCGAAGACTATACTACTTATTTAGACCAAAAAGGAATTAAAGTTCCTGTCGGTATCAATAAATTTAAAGTATTAATTGGTGAATCTCAATTAGTTATTGATAATGCATTCTTCTGTGAATCCATTGGTGATTATGTTAGAATTACTACATTTGGAGCACCAGGATATATTAATGAAGTATTCATTCAAAAAGAAAATGTGAATGATATCCAAGTTCATTATACTGAAACAAATCAAGAAAGGGCTTCTTTATTATTTGATAAGAAACTATTAGAAAAGATTGATATGGGTAACTACTATGGTGAAGTAATGGTACTCTTATCCATTCTTTCTAGCTATGATATTAATGAAGATGATTTCTTAGCAATCTATGAATCTAACTATTATACTTTTAATATTAGTACAGACTTTGCAGACGCAATCAATCTTTATATTAAATCTAAATCTGAAAATCAAACAGATTCTACTGATTTAGCTGAAGAATATGGTGATACTATTTCTGATGATTCTATTAGTGAATGGAAATCTGTTAAACCAGAACCAGTAGAATTAAGTTCATACGATGAACTAGGCGGATTAGAACCAGAACCATTAAAAGATGAAGAAGATGATTCTAAATATCTTAATGAAGAAGAACCAGTGGCATTAGAAGAAGTTGAACCTGAAGAAGAATTGGATGAAAATTCTAAACAGCAAGTTGAACGAATTCAAAAGGATTTAGATGGTCAAAATATTAATCTTGATATGGAAGAGTTTATTAAAACCGGAAAGATTACTGAAAGATATGATCAAGCTGTAAATGAAATCAATGATCTTATTGAATCTGTAAAAGGTATAGATTTTGAAGAAGTAAAACATAAATTAGGGTTTGATCGTGATTTAAGAGATCTATATGAAACTTTCTGTGAAGAATCAAATCTAACTATAAATTCAGATGAATCATACGAATCGTTCTATTCATTTTTAAACGCTTAATTTTAAATATCTCCCACTAGGATCATAGAAATCCTAGTGGGATTACCTCTCTTTAATAATAGAGCTGAATATATATTATATACATGAAGGTTCGTGACCTATTTTAAAGGAGGTGAAGAAATGCGAATCATAGATTTTGTAGACTATAGTGGAAGTCCACATAATGTACAAATAGAACCATCGAGTGAAGAAGAGTATAGAACTTTTGGTGGTTCAGAAGTATTATTACATGAAGACACAAAGGAGAATAAAACTATGTTAAAGATAAACCCAGGTATTGTATACAACCAAGAAACAGGAAAGGCTTTCATTGTTGATAGCCGTGGTATCTTATTACAAATCAGTGAAGCAACTGAAAAGGTAATTAGTAAATATGATTATGCTAAATTGGCAGAATTCATTGGTAGCAAGGTTAATGAATTCATTAATCGTGCATTCCAAACTTTAAGTGATATTGAAGAGCAAGAAGATCATAGTCATCATCACCATGATCATACTTGCAACTGTGGATCTGAAGACAGATTCCAAAATCAAAATCCTAGATTGAATTTATTCAATAACTTAACCAATGGAGGTCAAGGCTATGAAGAACCTAAATATCAAAATAATGGTTATCCTCAACAACCAGTAGCACCAGTTAAAGGTAAGTTATTTGAACGATTCACAAATGGTGATGCTCCAAAAGTACAACAAGAAGTATTTCAGGTAGATGACCATAGTGACTTCACATCAAGTCTAAAATACAATATTGATCCAAATACTGGAGCAGTTAGAGTATTCCATACTAAAACAGGAACTATTGATTTAGCAGATCAAGAAGAAATTGATGTACTTTATACAAAGTGCTTACAATTCCGTCAAGAATATGATGCGATGCTTAGAAGTAAAGTAGGGCAACCTATATACACTGGCAATCCATTACAGTATATGATGAACGGAGGAAAATTCTAAAATGATTAAGACCTATTCTGATGGCAGTCAAGGGTTTGACTTATCAGATCTTAGTCGTCCTGAGAATACTGAATTCATAAAGAATACTATTAAGAATTCTAATGCAAGATTCAGAAATTCTTTTATATCTCAAACATTAGATCTTAGAAATGCATATATTAATAAACTTAATAGCATTGCATGTGGTAATCCAGTTAGACCAGTTCCGTGGAATGAGTCAACAGATGAAAACGAAATTCGTGAAATCTTAAAAGCTCATCCGGAATATGAATTAGATTATAATCTGGAACTATATGAAGAAAAAATGTTAGCGATGGGATTAGATCCAACTGAAGGAATGTTTAAGCAGTTTCCTCCTGGGATGCCAGTATTGTCATCTGGTCGAGGCAAACATATTGCTTATATTGAACAAGTTAAGGATGAAGAAGGATTGAATACACCTGAATTGGCGAATTTCTTGATTGGTGTATCCGATCAGAATGACCCAGAAATTACAAAGAAGATTGAAGAAGACAATACTGATTATGCTCAATATGGTTATAATAATTATATGGTAAATCAATATAGAATGACTTCAATGATCGGTCAACCTCCAATATATCCAGGTACTTATGGACCTAAACTTAATAGAGAAAATCTAGCAGTAATGGTAGAAGTTCCTATTAGACAATATGGATATATTGAACCACCTAGAGATATTTCTAGAGAAATGCAAGATGAAAGCATTCCTTATGAAACTAGGATACAAATCTATAACGATACAGTTAGATATACTAATGAATATAACGAATATATGAAAGGTGCTTGGTATGAAGCAAACAAGCAAAATATATATAATCAAATTCGTGAGTTAGTAGATCAACGAAATGTATTAGTTAATTCCCCAGTTTGGTATATGCAACCACAAGTTAGAGCCAGCTGGGAAAAGGATATTCAAAAGTTAGATGCAAAGATTGCAGAACTACAACAGAATATTCCTAATTATCAGCAAGATAGATTCTGGCAACAAGAACAACAAATGCTAGAATATAACTATCAAGCTAAAAAATATAACGATAATAAGATCAAATATGATCAATATCGTTATGAGCAATCTATCAATAATAGACCTGGAACTCCACAGTTCGTAACTGCAGATGATCTATACAAACAAGGTTGTTGGTTCAATCCAAATACAAAAGAATGGTTTGACCAATATGGTAGAAATCTGAATAGACAAAAGGCTGCTATTGAAGATGAAAAGAACAGAGCGAAATATATTTATGAAAATGAAGTAGAAATCAATAACCGAAGAAATCAGTTATTGGAAAATGCTTTAATGTATAATAATATGATTCGTGATGTAATGAGAAGTCAAGGATATGGAGAAGAAGAAATTCAAAGAGTTATTGATTCTGATCCATTTAGATTAGACTATAATCTAAACTACAATCCTGCTTATCAATCTGCTAGTACTTGGAATTCTTATATGGGTAGAATGTATCCATCTTATGAAAAGATTGATCCAGAGACTGGCAAGAATGTAGATGAATTAACTGCAGAGGAATTAGAAAACTATACTCAAAGAATGCAACTTAGAGCTAGAAATAATCAAGCAGCTAGTGCTATTCTTCTAACTCCTGAACAGTTAATGGCTATGAAACTTGGTAATGGGGCAATGGCTAATGGTAGCATGAGAATGTGGACTATGAGAGCTCCATTGACAACTAAGCTTCAAGAGTTGAATGATAATTATGATGGAAAACCTAAAGGTATTCATCATATCTTTGACACAATGAGTCAAGTGATGCCTGCATATGATTATGCAATTAAGCATCATAGACCAAGGGATTTATCTGGATTCTACAATCATAAAGACTTTGATGATTGTATAGAAAACTTCGTTCATAAAACTCGTATTGGTAGAACTTCTGATCTATTAAATGAAATAGATAATAACCAAGAGTTTGCTAAAGCTATGAATGATGGAATCTTAGGACTATCTCTACCAGAAGAAATTGGATTTAACTATAATAAGCGTCGAGTAGAATATGATAATTCTATATTGGAGCAACTTCAGAAAGTAAATAAGCCTCTTCCTGAAGGAGCTAAGATAAAAGATTATCATACTGAAACTTATAATGGTAAATCTATTAAGGAAATTCAAAAGGAGCAATATGGTAAAGCATTAGAGCGAGCAGCTAAGCTTAAATCATATTTCTCTCCAGATCTAGGAGGAACTTGGGATGCAGCTACAGTCAACAATAATTGATGATCTAGCTGGAAACTTAGATAACTCTAAAATCGATAAAAGACTTTTTGAAGTAGAATCTATTTATGATGGAGTAAATGCTATCACTAAATTAGATTATGACTTTGAGAATCTTCAAGGGCCTATTGTATATGATATCTTTACGGATGATGAACTTAAAGTAATCGATAAGATTATTCTTCATCCTAGAGATAGGTCCTTTAAAAAGAAATTCCAAAAGCTAGATGCTATTATTAAACCTAAAGGGTTTAAGAGATCTGGATGTGGCACTAATCGTGTAGTATACGAACCTCTCGATGATAATGTAGGATTTTGTGTAAAGATTGCATTAGATAGAGCGGGCAAGAAAAACAATCCAGATGAAATAGTAAATCAAAAGTATTTAAAGCCATTTGTTGCTAAGTGTTTCGATATTAGCCCAGATGGTAATGTTGGTATATTTGAGCGTGTAGTGCCAATAGAAAATCTATATCAGTTTTGGTCAGTAAGAGATGATATTTATAATATTATGGAATCTATTATTGGTCGATTTATTATAGATGACTTTGGTACTAAGGCATTTAAGAACTGGGGCCTTCGTAAAGGATTTGGTCCAGTTTTACTAGATTATGCGGATATGTATATTTTAGATCCTAAGATATTATTCTGTAATCATCCTACATATTTTGGTTCAAATGATATATGTAGAGGTGAGTTAGATTATGACGGTGGATTTAATAATATTATTTGTTTAAAATGTGGCGGTATTCATATGGCATCTGAATTTAAAGATGGTCGTAAGAAGATCGCTTTGTTCACAAGAAAGAGAGTAATAGGCATGAGACCTAAAATTAGAATCTTTAAAAACAATGAATGTATTCTTGATACAGAAAAAGGTTATGCTTCTCAAACAGTAAATGAGGAGTTAGAATTAAATAAGCCTTCAGAAGAAGCTCAAAAAGAATTAGATCAAATTGAAGATCTTAAAGCTGAAGCTGAATCTATTGCTATTAAGAATCAAACTTTAGAAGCTAAAATCGTAAATGATCGATATGTACCTAAGGTAAAAGTTCGTCGAATTGAAGAAGACGAACCTACAAAGATCAAGATCTCTATCAGAGCTAATAATCCTGCAGAGAAAGAACAAGATAAATTCGCTGTAGAAAAATTAGATTTGAAGCCTAGAGATCTAAGTCAAACTATGCATCAAAAAGCTATTAATATTATTAAAAATAATGATGTAGAAGTTGAACCAACGATCCCAGAATCCCCTAAACATGAGGAAATGGTAAAAAATGATTCTGTAAAAGACATTAATTTAAATAAAGAAGAGGAGACTACTGAAGTGGTTAAATTGTTAACATCTGATGAAATTTTAGCTATGTCTGAAGGCTTAAAAGACGCCGCAGATGATCATAGAGAAGTTCAGGATACTGATGATAAATACTCTTATAATGAAATTTTAGAAATGGATAAGAAATTCACATATCTTTTGAAAGAAGCAGATGAGTCTAAGAATATGACTATTGAAAGTATTCTCCCAGCTTCATTTGCATCTTATACTGGTATTGATAACTTAACCAAACATGTAAACATTGGTCAATTCAAAGAATTACTTCATGATGAATTGGCTGATTGTGCAACTGTAATTCTTGATGCTAAGTTAGATTATGAAAATGACTTAGATGAAGAGGAATACGTTCCAAAAGCTCCAGTAAAACAACGTACTCGAGCTCGAATGCAATTTAGTAATAATTACTAAGGAGTGAAATCTGATGAATCAGATTTGTTTTACAAAGGATTTTCAGTATGCATTGAATGCATCTATGAATCCTAATTTTAGAGTTGTATTGGTAACGGAACACGCTCCGTTACCGTTACATCAAAATGCTAATATTGTAAGATTACCAAATCTTCTACCACCATATTCGGTAGTATCAGAATATGTAGATAGAGGAGAAGATGCATTTATTGAAAGATACACTGATTATCTTTATACATTTGAGACAATCATGAATATCTATCTTTTAGGAAGTGCATTGTTAACAAAAAATATTATAATTTATACAACTGATGAGGAATGGGGAAATGGTTCCATTCCTTTCATGGATGTATTAATTAGAGTAATGGTAGATATTTTGAAATTGGATATAAATACTGTAACGAATACTGAATATGGTTTGTTCTTCAATCAAACTATGTATACAATTTTCAATGCAGCCAACCAATTATTCATGAACGGGTATATTAATAAGTCTAGTTTTGCTAAGTATCTTTCTGTAATCCCTATTCCTCAAGGGGCAATGGAATATTATTTACAAAACATGATGATCGATACATCCGATGTACCACCACAATTGTTAAATAATTTAGCCCAAAGTGTAATTAAAGCACAAGCAGTAGATCAAAACCTAATGCCAGCTATGATTACAAATGAGGAGGCTTAAATGAAATTTGTATTTTGTACTGAACCAATCTATCAATATTATCGTAATAATCTTTATGATAATACTCAAGATATGCTTGATAGAAAGTCTATTATTGAGGGCGGATATGATGATATAAAAGATCAGCTTTCTAAGTTGGATGAAAATATTTACTCAGTACATTTAACTTCTGCGGATTATCCAAGAAATCCATGGAATCAAATAGGTCAACTTGTAAAAAAGTTGACCTTAAATTATTTGATAGAAGATCCATTATTTGATGAAGCCTTTGCTGAAATTATATTTAATCAATCAGAAGAAGAGTTCTTTGAATTCTTTGATTTGATTTATAAATTTTATAATGGCAAAGAAGTTTTCATTATTGTTGGAGAAGATGACTTTTCTGATATGGTAAATCAAATGGTTTGCCGAGTTATTAGAAAAGCATATGGCATTCAACCGTCTATAGCTTATGACTTAGATGATGTAATGAATCTTCGAGATGATATCAATTTTTCTCAAGAAGGAGCTAGGACTTTCCATATTCAGCTCCCTAGATATTTCGAGTTATTAGGTCGTAGAGAAAGTGAGTATTTGAATATTTGGTATCCATTTGATATGACCAATTATACAAATGCATTTGGTTAATTATCATGTATAATATTAATTTAGCACCATATTTTAGTGATATAACCATTATGATTCAAGAGCATATCTGTGTATATTATGCAAAAGACAACAGTATAGAATGGGTCAACTATTTCTTAAAGGATAATAATATAGATAATGATAATATCTTAGCAATCATTGATGGAAAATTGATAACTTATAATATAGACCCAATACATATTGACGATAATATAGTTTGTAAAGAATATACAGATTATATTCGTTTAGATAGTATTGTTATATTGATGGCTAGAGATATAATTAGATCCTCTAGAGTTATATATGGCATTGATCATCCAATATATACATTACATAAAGATTATATGTTAAAATTCATTGAAGAAATAATCAGAATCCTTGGAGTTGGAAATGTAGATTTAGCTATAAACAAAATAAAACAGTTTAGAAGCGCATATCTACGTAGAGAACTTCCAAAAGAATACTACAGAGAATTCAATAGCGCATCTAAGTATACAGTTATTGATGATATCTGTAGATATGGTTTAATCGACATCGATGAAGATCAAAAGGGATTGATTGATATTTCTTATAATGAAAAAATCATACGATACTTATATAGTCTAGTCGCAGGTTTATATTTGAAGTAAAACAATATCCCCATAGGAGTTGAACTCCTATGGGGTATTTCTTTTTTTTTATTTTTTACCTTTAAGGCCTTTAATGGTAGAATTGTTTTTAGCCACATAAAGTGAAATATTCAAGAATATACGTTTAGCTATCAAGTCAGGAATAGCTTCACTTTTATAAAATAACTTCAATTTATTTATCATCGTTTCAGAAAGTCTGATAGCAACTTCATTAGATACGAATAATCTAATCTTTGCTTCGATATCTTCATTGATATAAGTAATACTATCAATAGTATTAATAATAGCATACTCATTAATAGCATCATTGATAATTCCATCTAATGCACTATTAACCTCGTTGATATTAATTCCAATAGATAATTGCAAAGCAGTTAATTCATTATCAACTCGTTTAGAATAAGATTCAATATATTTTTTTATAAGTTTATTAGCTATAAATATAACTACAAGTAATAAGATATAGTTAATTATTTGCTGAATGGTTAACTCCATATTCATTCATGACACTCCAATCTTGAATTCTATCTCTAAGTTTTAGGAGTTCACCGGTTTTAGTATCTCCTAAAGAAATAGCATAATTAAGATAATTTATTAACTTGTTTGCTATTTCAATAGTTATACCATATCTATAGTCTTCTAAGAATTTAGGCCAATTACCAATACACATATCAGGATGAATATACATTCCATTTGCATTATGATATAATTGGTGAGCGGTCAAAGAAAGCATAACTAACTGTACTTCATTACTAGTATGAACTTTCTTAAGCATATTAACTAAGTCATAAGAAGTAATATAACCAATAGTATTAATTGTATGCTCAGTAATAATAACAGCAATATCAAATATAGTAAGCATATTATGATGCATTTCTATAGTTGCCATTTCTGCAGATATATTACTATGTAATTGACAATGGTCTAAACCCAAATTCATTAGGTAGGATTTATAGTTTTTATAGCATCTAGATTTTCTAAATCTAGAGATTGCATTCTTTATAAAGTTGGAATATAAATCAATATCCATCAAAGTATATTTAGTTTGATAGAATGATAATTCATATGGTACATATGGAGAACGAATAGTCGGATTCACCGGATCTTTTCGTAACTCCAAGTCTGGAAATTCGTTCATTTTACTATGCTCCTTGGGTATTAATTACTACCTATATGTTAAATATAGGCCTCTATATGGGTCACATATTATTAAATTACATATAAATTCTCTCTGGGAGGAGGATATTTATTTTATGAAAGAAGCTAATATGGACAAAGTTTTTACAGACTATCCGTTTGTAGATGTCCTAATATATTATGTAAAACAACTTGCTATGTATTGCATAGTAAAATCAGAGACTGAAGCTTCTGCAGCTGAAACTTTACGTACAGAATATATGGGAGATCTATATATTCAGTCTATTGAAGGAACTGCAGATTGGCGACTATATGATTATAACCAATCAATATTATCTAAGATTGGATTGCCTGCAAACTTAATGGATGTTTGTATTGCCGATCCAGATAATATTCCAGAGGAATTTAGAGAAGCTGCTAAGAAAGAAGCATCTGATAATTTCTTAAGAAACTATATAGAGGAAAATGAATACTATCGTAAGATTATGGGTCTACCAATGCTTGGAGATTCTGGATTATTAGTTCCAGAAGAATTCAGAATAGCTAATATTGGTGTAGATTATAATATTCCTCTCCATTTGATGAAAGATTCTGCTATCAATATTCTAGAAGAACGTGGTATTTGGGATAATATATTAGCAAGATATACAGATGATAAATATGCATATCTTAAATATATTAAATCTGGCGTTGATAATTATAAAGCTAGAAAGGCAGAAAACTTCCAATTATTATTCTTGCCAAATATTGATAATACTGTAGTAAAAGAAAAGTTCCAACGTAGATTCTCTGTTAATAGAGCTTATGCTTTAACTACACTTTATTCTGAAGCTCATAAATTTGATAGTAAATATTATGATGCATGGATGACTATTTTTATCATAGTGCAAACTATGATAGATATGATTTCAGAAGTACAAGATCATATTATTAATTTAGATGTATTTGATGAACGATGTGTTCGTTACATCTTCCAATCTCACGGCATACCATACTATAACGAAATCCCATTATATTATCAAGTAAGAATGATGCGGAGACTTCATGAATTACTTAAATATAAATCAACTTCTAAATGTATGGTAGATATATGCTCTTTATTTGGATTTGATGATCTTAGAGTATTTAAATACTATCTTTTAAGAGAACGTGTTGTAGATAAAGATACAGAAGAATATGTATTTAACTACAAAACTAAAAAGATATTAGATACAGATCAAAAGATTCAAACTCATAAAGAAGTAGTAACAGGATTTACTGGCAATAATATTAGAATACCATTCCCATCTGAAGGCTTCCTTGCTAAAGGTGGAGCTATGCTAGTTAATTTAGATGGCAAACGTATTCGAGAAGATCAATATGAAATTGTAGATGGAAATCTAAGATTCAAAGATCCAAATATACTTCAAGGAAAAACTAAGTTAGAATTTTTATTCTACTCTAATGATTCATTTAATGAAAATATTAATGAATTAGATAAATATAAGATTACAACTGAAACTAAAAACTTCCCAATAACTAATAAAGATCAAAAAGTATTTAATATAACTTTCCCAGTTGCAGACTACTTTAAAAAAGGCGGTATCATATTTGTAACGGCTGGGTCTACATTTATTGATCAAAAGCGTTATACTTTAGATCTAGAAAATAATACATTAACTTTTAATGATGATGAAGGTAATTGGTATGAAAAAGGAGCTAGAGATATCTCCATTATTTATATCCATTCTGATCAATTCCAAATTAAAAGTAAAGTATTAGAATATACATATCCTGGACCTAGCCAAGCAATTCCTAGCTTTGATATTCCAGAACCATATAAAGATTATATCCGATATGGTGGTGAATTCTTTGCACTTCAAGGTTCAGTATTATTACCTAAAGAAAGATATTTTATTAAAGATAAAAACTTCTCATTTGTATCTGCAGATGATAAGATTATCAAAGATAGAACTATCACCTTCAATAATATTTATACTGAAGGTAATGAAGTTGAAATGGAAGAATCTTGGTTTGAAACCAAGGTAGACATTCCTGGCGTTCAAGATTATAAAGTTACTGTACCATTCGAGAACTATACTGAAAGTGGATATTTACTTGAAGTATTTATCGATGGTAACAAAGTTAGATCATCTGAATATACATTCTTGAAGAATAATATTAAGATTATTGATCAAACTAAAGTAATGAGACCTGGCGTAAGAATTCAAGTTCACTTTGTATATGCTAAAGATAGAACTAAAGCTAAAATTAGTTCTTTAAGCATTCCAATTGAAAAGAAAACTTATGCTTTCAAAATCAAATTCCCATATGATGGTTATGAATATCGTCATGATAAATGGTATTTGACTATAGATGGAATGATTATTGAACCATCTAAATATAAATTGACTGGTAATGTATTATCATTCAATGACCCACAATATTATCTAACTTCTAAGAATGTAGTAGAAGTGAAATTCATCAGATATGATGAAAATACATATTCTATTCACGTTACAGAAGAAGACTTATTGGTTAGAGATCAAGAACAAAAGTTATTCACTATTAACTATCCATTCTATAATTACCAACGAAGTGGTAATGGTATGATAGTTACTGTAGGTGGAGTTGTTGTTGATCCAAGTAGATATACTCTATTAAACAATACAATTCAATTTGATGATACTGTAGTTTTAGATAAAGGACGTTCTGTTCACTGTATCTTTGTTTATAACTCAGTATATGACAACTTCAATAATTATATCAGAAGTGAATATAGTTTATATGATCTTGCTAATGGTAGCAAAATCGTAAAGATTCCATTCCCTTATGATAACTTCTTAGAGTCTGACAATAATAACCAAATGGAAATTATGTGTCAAGATGGAACTCTATTAGAAGAAAATGTAGATTATGAAGTTATTGATGATCAAGCTATTTTTAGCGATACATCTAAAATTCTTTCTCATGGTGATAATATAATCTTTAACTTTACTTATATTAATGCTAAGAAGAAAGAAATATATATTGAAGACACATCTAAGAATTATGATCTAAAGTTTGTTAAAGTTCCACTAAAACATTCTGCAGATAATTATCTTAGAGACCAATCCAAATATATAGATTATGATAGATTTACTGAACCTGACTGGTTATGGGTAAATGAATTTAATCCTGTAGATATAAAAAATAAAATTCTTGAAAAAGAATTTAACTATGCTCGGACTAAATATATCTCAATTGATACAGTCATGTCTATGAATAATCTATCATTTATGATTCCATACTTCTTTAATTTATTCTTTGATAATTATAAATTAGAAGATAGATTAAGATTACAGCTTCCTAATATTAAGCAAGATAAAAACTATAAATTATCTTCTGTATTATGTATGCTATTCTCATTATCTTATGCTTATTATAATATAGAAGATAAGATTCAAGATGAAACAGTTCCAATTATGTATATTCAAGGATTTAATTTTGAAACTGATTTAGCTATGTTGAAGAGCGATATCCTTAAGAAATATGGTTATACATTTGAGGATCTTAAAATTGGAGAATTTGAAAAACATAATTCAAGTACTACAATCAAAGGTTTGATGAATATATTTGAGCATAATACTAAGATTTACGATACAGTAGTAAAAGGAATGTATTATGCAGATAATAAGAGAATCTATGATGCATATAAAGCAGTATATAATGCTCTTATGATTCGTAAATATTCTAAGAAGTTCTTTACAACTAATGGTGTAGATGTAGCTAGAACTTATAGTGAATATCTATACTATCAAGATAAAGATCTTTATAATATTATTGAATACGCTAAATCTATTGGCGATGATTCTGAACGTAAAAAATATATCACAAATATGATCATGTCAGTTGTTGGATATATTGAAATCTATTTAGGATCATCTGAATATAGAGAGCTATTTAATAGCTTACCTGGTATTGGTATTGATTATATAAAAATGTATGTATCTAAAGTTATTGACTTCTTTAAATCTTATAAAGTTGAAATAGCCGGATTAAATACAGTATACAATTTCAATAATCGATATAAACAATATATCAAACCTATTGATATTATTAAATTATTGGTTAAGATGCCATTAGAGGATTTTGAATTATTCTATGATGGCTTTGAAAGATATATAATCAAATCTAGGAAATATGATAGAGTAACTCAAGAAGATATGATTTTTATTATGAGATACTTCATGAAGAAATTCAAGTTCAAAGACTTTGGTGTTAATGAAAGAGATAAGAAAAATAAAGTTAAGATATTTGATAAAAACAGAATTCATTCTGTCTTAGCTAAATATGATGATCTCCGTCATTTAATTACTAAAGAAGTTTTAACTTATTTATCTCGTGTAAATATCTTTAATGATATCGTATCAGATATATTTGATATCATCAAACCTAGAATTAAATATAAACCTAAAGATAAATATAATATGATTGACCGTATCTATATAGATACTTACCATAAAAAGCCTTAAAGGTCAACATAATAATAAATTTTAAGAATTAAATTGGAGGTAAATATAGATGCGTGAGTTAAACATCGCAGAATTTAGTCACTTCAATGATAAGACTAATGTAATAACTGCAACTCATAGAGGAACAGATGTTAAAGTCTACATTGGTGGCACAGATATTCTATTATATCGCGGAACTAATAAGATTATTCTTCCTGGTGCAGAATTTACTGCAACTCAACATTTCGATATTCCACGTCAATATATTACTCCATCTTACAACACTGAACTTAGCTTAGAAAATTCTGTATTTGAAACCCCAAGTACACCTGAAAAAGTTTATTTGTTCTGCGTTGGTACAGATGGTTGTGGTCGTGAAAACTCTCAAGTATATGAAGTAAACTATGGTAAATGGTGTGCTCCTGAATATTTGGTACCATTCCGTTATCCTTTGATTACTGAAGATATCACTGAAGCTAAAAAAGAAATCTACCATGGTCGTAAAGTTATTGGTAATCGTGTTGCATACTACTTTAAACAATTCGAATCCAAACCAGTTAAAAAGGTTCGTTTCGAAGACGGTACAACTGTTGATGCTACTGTATATAAGTCTACAAAAGAATCCGAAATTGAAACTTTCGTAGAAATAAATCTTAAAATTACAGAAGAAGAATGCCGTGAGTATTTCATCAATACTGTAGGTATCAATGAAGCACGTATTAACACAATTTCCTTGTGTACTGCTTGGAAGAAAGAAATCAATGGTAAAGAATATTATCAAGATATTCGCCCATTGACTAAATATAATATGCCTAATGAACAATTAATCGAACTTTCTAAAGGTTTGGATATTGTTTATCAAATTTATTATTAATAAAAAATATCCCCATAGGAGTTGAACTCCTATGGGGTATTTATTTTTTATTTTTCACTATTTAGATACTTGGATAATATGTAACGAGAATTGATATCTTTAACAACTTCATCTACATCTTCTAGATCCATATATTGAAGAACCATTTCTGCCGCAGAGTTAAGCATTAATTTAACTGCAGATTCATCTTTAGTTAAGAATAATGCACCAGTAGCAAAAGATGATAACTTATCAATCTCTTTATTTTGGATACAGATAGACATAAATAAAATTAATAATTCTAAGTTAGCTAAATTATTAGTATGAGCCATGAACTCAATAACTAATCCTAGAATTTTATCAAATACCGCAAAAGTTTGTCTAATAGCCAATAATAAACATTCATAGCCACCTCTGGATAAATTCAATTCAGGGATAGGAATATATTTAGTTAAGATATTAATATTTTCATAAGCTTCATTTTTGATAGCAATATATAATAACTCATTTGTATCAAAATTCACAGAAGAATAATTAGAAAGAATATCATCTAATACAACTGAATATTTTTCTTTCTCTAAAACTGCTTTAACAATTTGATCGAAATTATATTTTGTATCGGTTTGGACGTTTATTAAAAATAATAATCTATCATGTTTATCCGTAATATAAATCATATCATCAAGAAGGCTATTTAGGCTACCTGAACCATCGCCCTTCCGATCATATTTAGAAGCTATTTTATTAAGTAAAGTCATTCTATTTACCTCCAAACCAATAAGTATAGGTACATCCAATTTAATTGGATGTACCTAATATTATTATTTATATGATTTAAATGGATTAATTCTAAATGCAATCATTGCTCTATTTTTATGAGTATATTCTTTACTACCAGAGAGTTTCCAGCCTAGATAGATATCAAATAAGAATTCTTTTTCGATATATGGAATACACCAATATTCAGAAGACTTAATACAGAAATATCTGTTGATTCCTTGAGAATCATTTAGGAAAGATACACAAAATTCTTTACCTTTACCACGTTCAGATTCTAATACTATTTGAGTATCGCCTACATAGTCGATACCTAGCCAATAATATGCAAATCCATATCCAGTATTTCTATATAACCATGTAAGTCTACAGAAATATCTTTGAATACGTTCAATAACAGTCATATCTTCACTAATGATTTCGATATATCCTGGAATCATTTTTGTATCAGTCTTAACTTCTGGGTGATAAATGTAATATTTACTAAAGTCATACTTAAAGATAGGTAATACATGATTTTCATAAATCATCCAATCTACATCTAAGCAATTATCATATGTTTGCCATAATCTAAAGCATTTAGGCAGATTGCCATATTTATCTGCAAATAGAACTACTATAGGATTAGTAATATAGCAAAGTAGCATGAATAATAATTGAGCCACTACACCAACTATATATTCTAAAGTGGCCAATTCATATAAGTATTTAAATGATTTTTTTGTATGATCTAATTCCATCTATTAGCTCCCACTTTCTTCAATACCAATAGCTTTGAATGTGCCATTAGTACCAAGACGAGCTTTTTCTACCCCATTGAAGCTAAATACTAGAGAACCATCATTATCTGGAATGATTTTCCAACCACCAGATAAGTTTAGAGGTTGACCGGCAGCAATAGATGCTTTAGTTACAAATAAGTTATCCATTTCAGTTCTATTGTATAGATCTGCTAATTTCTTATTTTGATATTTAGTTACAAAATAACGATCATCACTTTGTTCAATAATAGATGCAGGTAAAGTTGCAGGAAGAGTATAATTATTAGCACCAGCTTCGATACCATCTAATTTAGTTTTATCTTCTTTACTCATTTTACCATCTACATTACCAGATGCTAATGGAATAGAGTTTGCAGAGATAGCAACCCAGCTCTTACCATCATAACGATAAGTTGTATTATCAGAAGCTACGTTTACAGTCCAACCTTTTTGAGGATTTGGATATGTAGTAGATAATGCACCAACAGAGTCAACAGTTTCTTTCCAATCTAATTCAGATTTAACTGCATTAATTTTAGCATCAACTTCAGCTTCAGTAATACCACCATTAATGATACGGTCTTTTTGAGTTTTAGTCAAGAATTGACGATCATTAGTTTCAGTAATCATTGCCGCAGGGATACCAGTAATTTCCATGGATACATTTTCAGAACCATCAAATGCTACTGTACCACCTTCAATACCAGTAAGAGTAATATTTCGTTTAGTATTTAATTTACTTGCAGTAGCAGCATTCTTAGAAATATTAACATCGATCATATCTGGGTTACGAGCTTCAACTACATGACCTGCACTGTCTACAGTTACGGCTAACCATTCTTTAGCAGATAAGTCTTTAGATGTATTTGGATGAGTATATACTGTATCAGTAAATTTAGCATTAGCTGGAACGTCTGCATCTACTGTATGTCCATTGATACGGCTTACAGAGATATTAGAACCAAGTTCAGTTAAGTTGATTGCCAATTCTGTTACGTTTAATTCAACGTCATTAGTACCATCGATAATAATAGGATCGGCTTTAATTTTACCGCTAACACTTAGTTTAACTGGACGTTTAAATTTCTGAGCTGTAAATGCTTCTACGTTAGATTGCATAAAAGAAATAGCATTATTAACGAATTTAGTTGTAGCAAGTTGATCAGTACTAGTACCAATTTCAGCGGTTGGTGCTGTAGGAGTACCAGTCATAACTGGAGATTCTTTTAAGAGTAAGCTATTAAGTTGAACACCGCTAATTTCATCTGCAGATTGAGCATGAGAAGCAGTTCCGCTAATATTAATAGAATAAGTACCAGCCAATAATTCTACTGGCAACGTACCTTTGATCGCAGTAACATCAACACGATCAATAGGTAATACTAAATCATTAGTACCATCAAAAGCAATTGGTTCAGAATGGGCTTTACCGGAAATAGAAATATTTACAGGGCTAATTAACTTACCAGTAGCCAGAGATTTACTTGGAGTATATGTCTTAAGTGCCCCAACTACAAAGTTTGTTGTTGCTAATTTTTCACTAGCATCACCTTGAGCTGGAGTAGGAGCAGTTGGAACCCCTGTAAAGTTTGGAGATTCATTAGGAGCTTTAGCATCCCAATTATTTCTATCAACTGCAGAGATATGCATCTTTTTATCGGCAATATGTCTATTTAAATCGTATGTAATTAAATCAGAAGATTCTAAAATTCTTTTCTTTAGACCAGGAGTGAGGTCATCAATGTCTACTTTATCGAAGTTACTATTAAAAACTTCCATTTATTTTCTCCTTTCGAAAGCAATAGATAATCAGTTACCTTTATGTTTTAACAATACAGTAACCCCTGGTTTTGCTTATTTAACCAGTATTAGGGGTAAATAAATTATATAAAGGAGGTCTTATATTGGGACTATTACGAAGCTTAAAAGCTAATATGGCCTTAATTTGTATGGGGTTCGGCTTGCTTGCTGCTACATTAGTTTTAGCATCTTGGTTATATGGCTATTGGTCTAATGGCCTATATGGTACTAAGTTTGAAATTGATAGTTGCTGGCAAGGTTTATCTGCATGCGGTGTAGGCTTAATTGGTCTATTCAAATGGTTAGTTGATAGCTCTAAGAACTCTCCAGAAGGAGAATTCCCTATTGCTCCACGTGGTGGATTAAATACAATTTTAAATCCTCTAGATGCAATGATGCCAGTATCGGCTCCTGCAGAAGAAGAGCATGTTAAAGTTGTTTTAGAAAATCCAGAACCAGTTAAGAAAGCTGAAATTGTCGAAGAACCTAAAGATCTTTCTACTACTGATAGCTTAGTAGATATGGCTAAAGAAGCTGCTTTAGATAAAGCAACTCAAAAAGTATCTATGAAAATGCATGATCTATTAAAGAAAAAATAATAGGAGGATTTTATATGGCAGAATTTGGCTGGTTATCAGCAAAATATGAATCCGATGGAGATGCCGGTACAATCTCTAATGGTTGGGGAGACCCAGGTGGTAAATCTTATGGAATTTACCAATTATCTAGTAATGCTGGATCTTTGGAAGAATATGTAGATTGGCTCCAAGAAAATGGTTATTGGTTCGGAGCAGAGTTAGCTAAACATGAACTAACTTCTGCAGAATTTGATGCGGCTTGGAGATGGTTAGCATATTCTGAAAATGGTCATGATTTTAAAGAATCTCAAGATAAATATGCTATGTCTGTTTATTACAATCCATCAATTCGTTATTTACGAGATGCTGGATTTAATATCGAAAATCATCATGATATTATGAAAGAAGTTGTCTTCTCTCGTGCAATTCAATATGGCCCTGGTCAAATTGTAGAGATGTTTGAGGATGCCGTTCATTATCTAGGATGGCCTGATCTTTCTTATGTAGATGCTGGAAGATTTGATTATGATATGGTAATGAATATTTATCTTAAAGTTTGCTCTTCTTGGGAATGGAATCATTCCGCATCAAGAGATTCTTTAAATTATAGATTTATGCATGAATGTAGAGATGTATTAGACGTACTCGAAGCTGAAACTTAAATAAAATTACCCCAATGGATCTTGGTATCCATTGGGGCTAATTGCCTATTTTGAACATATACGTAATAAAAATTATTACGTAAAGGAGGATAAATAATGGCAGAATATAGTTCAGAATTGGATAAAATTACATATGCTGAATTAGCCTTATCTCTTCAGAATACAATTAAGAGTAATCTTGCTCATACTAAAGATCAAGTTATTCATGTAACGCAAGAAGATAAAAATAAATGGAATCAAATTTCTGATATTCCAGAGGCAACAGAGACCAAAAAAGGTGCACTAACGCCTCAAGAAAAAATTAAACTTAAAAATATTGAAGAGCGAGCAAATAACTATACACATCCTACAAGTGGAGTTACTGCTGGCCAATATATTCAAGTAGAGGTCAATGCTGAAGGTCATGTAGTGGCTGGACATAACCCTACAAAAATTAATACAACATGTGAAAATGCTGATAGACTTGGTACTATCCCAGCAGATTCGTATGCTAAAGTAAACTCTCCTTCTTTTTTAGGTATTCCTTTAACAACTACGCCTAAACCAGATGCTCCATCTACTCAGATAGTTAATATTGAATATCTAAATGGCCAACCAACTTATATTAGACAAAAGACTGCCCCAGAGAAAGCTCTTAGTGGTAAATTATGGATTGGTAATAATAATTGTCTTAATGCATATAATAATGATGGATGGCAATCTGTATTTTCAGAAGTAGCATTATCTATTAATGCTCTAAATGCAGCAGTTGATCAACCAACTTCTCCTAATGACTATTCTGGTCAATTGAAGTTTACTGGTAAACGAAAAATTACTGCATTAAAATTAACTAATATAAAAGCAACAACGTCTGAATATGCTACAGTTGTTGGTATGCGTGCCAACAATGAAGAATTAGCATATGAATTCATTTGTATTGATAATTATATTTACATGCGAACTGGTAAGGGTGATACATGGAATAATGCTATCTCCATTATCAAAGACTAAGAGAGGGTAATATAATGGCAAAGAATATGGCCCTATCTTTTAGGGAGCAAAATGGTAGCTTTGATAATCAATTAGATAAGATTACCACAAAAGAATTAAATACTTTATTAAATGAAAAAATTAATAATGCATTCGCTCATCAATTTGATGAAACTAAACACATAACTACAGAAGAACGTACTAGATGGAATAATATTGTAAACACATTCAATCCAGCAACACAATCAACTGATGGTTTATTTTCTGCACAAGATAAAGTTAAACTTGATGGAATTTCTACTGGTGCGAATAGATATGTACATCCCCAAACTGGTGTTGTTACTGGTACATATACTCGTGTATCTGTAAATCCAGAAGGTCATGTAATCTACGGTGATAACCCGAATAGATTAGACATAACATCTGCCAATGCTGAAAAGCTAGGTGGAGCATTTCCAAGTGAATATGCTAGAATTGCAAGTCCTACGTTTACAGGTGTAGTTAAGATGCCAGATGTTACTATGACATCTAATGCTAATTCTCCAGTTACTATTAAATTACTTCAAAGCTATGTAAGTGAACAACTTAATCGTAGCTGGCCTATTGGTAGTATCTTTATTACGGTTTCTAATATTAACCCAGCCAATTCTATTGGTGGTAAATGGAAACGTATTGCAGAAGGCCGTTGCTTAGTTGGTGTTGGTACGTCCCAAAATGTAGATGTTAAATTACGTCAAACTGGTGGTGCTTGGGAAACAATATTAAGTGTGGCTCAATTACCAACCCATAATCATCATATTGGTGGAAGTATAAACACTAATGAGGCCGGTAGCCATAATCATAAATTACAAAAGAAAGGCGGCATGGAAGTAGATAGAAGTGGTAATGATTTACCATACACTGCAATTGATGTCGGCGATAATACACCATATAATAATTCATTCACCGATTTATGGACTGAAAATGCAGGTAACCATAGTCATAGTATAACTTTGAATTTATGGTCAGACCAAACTGGTAATAGTAGCGCTGTAAATATAGCACAGCCATTCATTGGTGTATATATGTGGGAACGCATAGAATAGAAAGGTAGTTAATATGAATAAACAGATTGAAGAAACAAAAAGTTATCTAAAAAACTATTTTTATAATAATAAGAAGACTATTATCATTGGTCTTTTAGGAATCATCCTCTGTATATCATTTGGTGGATTTATTACATATCAAATTATGCAACGCCAAATAGAACAAGCAAACCAACGAATTGAAGATCTTCGTGCATCTCAAACTGATGAAGAAATGGCTCGTGAAATTCGTTTAGTTAAAAACGCAGTAGAAGATCTTAGACAAAATAAACCTGTAATCGAAAAGATTGCTGGAACTAACACTACTGAAATTCGTTATATAGAAAAAGAAAAAGCAGATGATCCAGATGTTGATATCCAACATGCTAAACCATCTGCAAAAGTTCGTTATAACGATCAAACTTATGATATTCCAATGCAAACTAAAACAACAACTTCTAAGAATCCAGATGGTACTGTAAAAATTACAGAAGGTCAAGAATTGACTATTGATACAACTGCAATTGTTAATCGTCAAATTGCTGCATATCAATTGAATATGGAAGATAAACAACGTGAACTTGAAAAAGAATTAAAACATGTTAAGACTCAAAATAAAATCATTAAAGGTGTTGGCGCCGTAGCTGGTACCGCAGTAATTTATTCTGCTGTCAAAAACGCTTTAGATAAGCATTAAAAACATATTAATAGTTATCTAAGCACAGCGAAAGAGGTGATCAACCCCATATGATTTCAGAGCTTAATGAACTTCTACATAACTTAGGAAGATTAATAAATGACTTTGGGCCATATGTATTTGGTTTGGTCGCATTATTAGTTATAGTAATCTTATTGTTTGTAGTTTTATTATATTTAGTAAAATATATAACTAAAGGTGGTAATAATAAAGAACTGACTGATCAGATTTCTTTATTACAATCACAATTAAACAATCTTCAAGGCAATAATCAAAATAGTATAAATCCTAATGCTATAAAGTTTACACCTGAGAGACAAGAAAATTTAATGAATGTATTTCTACGGATTAATAATAGTCTTAAGCACACTTGTAGAGAGTTGCTTAATGAAATAGACTCTGATAGGGTAGCATTTTATTTATTTCACAACGGGACCCATTCAACTAGAGGGGTTCCGTTTTTAAAAACTTCTTGTATTTGTGAATTTAGTAAATCTGGATATAATGCATATCATCTTATTCAAGAGCATAAAGATCTGCCAATTTCGTTCTTAGGAAGTCTTGTTTCTGATTTAGTTGAAAAACGAGAATTCGTAATATATAAGAATGATACTATAATGGATGCTTTTATTTCTAGAATAATTCTAAATGAAGAAGATAAAACATGTTTATTCTGTGGTATATTTGATCCTGATAGCGGTGAGGTATTGGGATTTATAACTGCAGAGTTTAATAATGTAACAAAATTTGATCCTGATGATCTAAGAGAGAAACAGGAAGAATTGAGAGAGATTTCTAAGCGTACCATTTCGGCTATGCAAGTAATTTCTGCTTTAAAATAGAGGAGGATTAATAGTGGCTAAGCCAGATATATTAACACGCCTAAAAAATATCGATGGAACCGCTGGTGATGAAGAAATTGTAGTATTCACTGGTTCTAGCGGATATAAAGTTAAATCTAGTGGACTTAGATTTGGCTCTGTTATGGAAATCGTTTCTAATAATAGAAACGTATTATCCCATATCAATAATAATAAAATTCATGTAACTCAAGCTGAAAAAGAATCTATTACCGAAGCAGCTAATAAGGTCAATGATCATATTGCTGATACTACAATTCATATTTCTGCTGTAGATAGAGCTACATGGAACGCCAAAGAAACTGAAGAAGGGGCTCAACAAAAAGTAAATATTGCATTCTCGGTTGCTAATAAGCATATCCAAGATAAATCTTTACACGTTGTATCCTCCGACCGTTTAAATTGGAATAATAAATATACGAGAGAAGAAATCGATAACAAGTTCTCTCAAATGCAATATGATAATGTATGGAAAGAATCTGTAGATGTATTTGAAGAATTAGCATCTAAATATCCATCTCCTCAAAAGGGCTGGACGGTTACATGTAACTCTGATAATATCACATATCGTTATGATGGCTCCAACTGGATTCCGATCTCTGCTAACTCTATCCCATTAGCTACAATTGCAGTTGATGGTAAGATGAGTAAAGAAGATAAAGCTAAATTGGAAACAGTCGAAATGAATGCTAATCATTACGTTCATCCAGATAATCCTAATGTAAGACACGTAACCGATGGCGATAAAGCATACTGGTCCGCTAAAGCAGAAGACCGTGTTGCTTCATATCAAGCAAATGGTTTGATGTCTAAAGAAGATAAATATAAATTAGATTCTATCGAAGAAGGTGCAACAAACTTTGTTATGCCATCCGAATTAGATCCTCAAATTATTAAACAAGATGAAACACATCGTTTTGTAACTGATAAAGAAAAAACTGATTTTGCTAATAAAGCAAATAAGAACTTAGCTACAGAACAACTTGATGGCTTGATGAGTCGTTATGATAAAGTAAAAGTTAATAGCATTGAAACTAATGCTAACTATTACGTTCATCCAGAAACTCATGAAGCTACAATTATTAAACAAGATCCAACTCATAGATTTGTATCTGATGAACAAATCCTAGCTTGGACTAATAAAGCAGCAGCTCAATTAGCTGATGCTGAGCATAATGGTCTAATGACTAAAGAAGATAAGGCTAAGCTGGACGGTATTGCAGCTGGGGCTAATAATTACCATTTACCAGAAACCTTGCCTCCTACAATCATTAAACAGGATGCTAATAATCGCTTCTTTACAGATCAAGAACGTGAAAAACTTAGTTTAAAGAAAGATATGTCTGCATTCGTTGTAGGCAGTGGCGTATTTAATGGTACTGAAGGTACTATTATTAACCATAGTTTTGGTAATACCTCTTTCTCTGTATCCATCACCCCAACAACTAATCCAAATGGTCAACTAGGCGAATATTGGGTTAAGAAAACTAATACATTAGTTGTAGTATACTGCTCTGGTGCAGGTAAGAATATCGGATTTGATTATTGTTTAACTTATTATAACTAAAAAAATATCCCCATAGGAGTTCAACTCCTATGGGGTATTATTTTATTTGAATGGATCGATTCCTGCATTGTTATTTGTAACTGTCGTAGCTTGAATACGTTTCTTCTTAGCATTATCTAATGTAATTAATGCATCATTGAAGTATTCTTTATTCATATAAACTACAAAGTCAGATAATACGTGTTCAACTGGAACTTTGGTAGTTAGTTCCATTTTATCCCAGTCTAAATCATATTCATATTCTTCATTATTATTGAATACTTTGAAATCTAAGAATGCAGATGGAGAAATAAATGTTTTCTTGCAAGCATTTATGATTCTCATTATATTAATATCACCTTCAAAGATTTCTCCGAATTTAACTGTTAAAGGTTTAGATTTATCTTCCTCTTCATATGTAGTAGTGATAAATTGATCCCAACCTTTAGAGTTAGTATTAGGAATATTGGAGAAGTTAACCACATAAGTAGTCAATTGTCCATTTTCATTAAATCTCATGAAGTTATTATGCTTCATACTAAAATAACAGAATATTTTAGGAGCTGGGAACCGCATTTCTGCATTGAAGTCAATATAGTAGTTAGACGTAACTTGATTTTGACGTTCACCATCATCAATATTCATATCAGGTACTTTTAGATGTACATACATATTTGAAGCACGCAAGAAGAACTCATTCTTACCATTTATAGTTCTTAATTTATAAATAAATGGAACTTCAGAGTGCTTATTTAAATAAGCTAAGAATTTAAATGGCTCTTTAATAACTTTATTAGTTATATCTACATCAAATCCAACCTCTTCTGCTAAAGTATATAGCATATCGTAAGGTACATGGATATCCATATCAGTATAATATCCACTTGTAGCACCAACTTTGTATGCCATTTTCATATACCGCATCAAATCTAATTGTTTTGCTTTAGTATTCACTTTAACTTTTACGTTAAATTGGAATAAGAGCTGATCTAATGAAATACCAATATAAAGATCTTTTTCTAAGTCTTTAAAGAACGTATCTCTATAGTTAAAAGTTCTAGCGTAGTAATTTAGATCATATTGATTTACATCAATGCCATCTCTATTAAAATCTATATCCAATGTAGGGATAATAGCAATAGCTGGTTTGCCACGTTTGATCAATTCGCGTTCATTAATATTGGCAAACTCATCAAATAAGTGACGTCCGTCAATATATACAGTTTTGAAGTATCCTTTATCAAATTTACCAAGAATCCAATTTTTAAAGAATTCCACTGCTACAGAATATGCATGACTAGCACTAGGAACACATAGATTCTTTAATAAACTCTTATTCATCATTTGTCCGATAGTTACAGGGACAAGTGTTGTTGGATCAAATCTATATTTAGGATTATCTGACCATAATGTATTATTAGGGTCTTTCATCTTATCATTATTTGATATTTTCTTTTTAGGATCTAGGAATGTATGAACTCCTGGATCTGTATCATCTATATTCTCTTGAATAAGAATAGGGACCGTGCCATCACTATCGGGACCTAATGGTTCAGGTATATAAGTATCGGTTCTTAATGGCAATATTTTCACCCCACTTTACCAAAATTTACAAAAAAAATATTACCATAATGTTGGGGAATGACTTTTATAGCCATTCCCCGTGCATCTTATGGTATTACTTCTTTTTAATAAGTACTGTGGAAGTGTCATTACCGCCCATTGGTGTAATCACCACCTTCCACAATGATAATGGCAATCATCTCGCCATCATCAGCATCAGGTAATAGTTCTCCTTCTAGCTCTGGATCATCTTTAACATCCGGCTTGAGCTCATAGAGTACCTGATTGAACTCCGATAAGAGTTCAATTCCTTTAACTGTAAAAGGTTTTATAACCCCTATTACAGTATTTAGTAGAGGTGTTGCATCCCCTACTTTTAGTTTGTTAATATCACCTGGACTTATCATAAAGTTCCAACGTTGCATTACTACTGACATATTAACATCCTCCTTCGTGATTATAATATATAATCAGAAAAGGATGCTATTTCAATTTTCTTAATACATTAATATTATCAAGTTCTTTTTGAGTATAAGAGTCTCTACCAATATAAACCATGCTATTAAGATTTACATATGTATCTTTAAAGTGGTTTACTGCAGAGTTGAACTTACCATCATTACGTGAAATCATCATTGCATTTCTTGGATTAAGAACTCTCGTAGCTCTTTCTTCGAATTGCTTATTGATGATATACATAATATTCATACAGTCGCCATCAAAATCGGCACCCAATGATGCTAAGATTTGTAATGGTACGCTCATAGTGAAATCATCTTCGTTAATACCGACACAATACATTTGTAAAAGTGACCCATAACTAATAGATGGGTTACGATTAATAATGAATGCGATACCACGAGGACGAGATTTGATAATATTATAAATAATATTTAAGATGAATTGATCTTTAATGATTTGAGATCTAAACCATCTCTTATACGCATCAGTATAGCTCATATCTAGAGACTTAACTAAGAAATTAATAATAGTTTGCTCTAATAGAACTACTAATGCAGCATATGGTAACTTGATTTCATCAATCTGTAAAGTTGCATCTGGAGTAATAACAGCACGAGCAGTGAAGTTATATCGACCAGCCATTACAGAACGAATTGCACCTTTCTTACCACGCATATCATTAAGAATGATTGTATAGATTTCTTGAAGACTCTTCTGAATATCAAATAATACATCATTCTTAGTTTTATTACGACGATAAATATCCATTGATTCATTATTTACAATAGATACATTTCGTGCAATATTATTATACCATTTATTATTCTTAGTAAATGTAAATTGTTCACCAATTACATTTACCATACGTAAGAATAACGTATATACTGGTATGCTATGAGTTAAGATCTTCTCACGATTCTTCATGAGATGATTATATAATTCAATCTTTTTAGGATTGCTTTTATTTTTATTTCGATAGAATTCTAATACATCATCTAGACGTTTAGCAAAGTCAATCATACCAATTCCATCAAATGGGTAATCTGGATTAATTTCTCTTGCTTCAAAGAATCCATCTTCATTAGCTTCATTAGAATATTGAAGAATATTATTCAATTTCTTACTACCAATGAAACTTTTTAGAACTTCATATAAGTTAGGATGAATAACTTGATATTTGTCTGATAATACAATCCAACCAAAAATACCAAAGTCATCATCTACATACTTAACTTTATCATGACAAATAGGGCATTCTTCACCATTATACAATGCCCCACGTAAATGACCACATTTACATCTATATCTATCTTTAAATGCATTTTGATCTAAAACAGATGCACCATATTTAGATGAGAAGATAGATGTATCAGATTTAACATCTTTTTTAGGATCTTGAGGATTCTTAATAAAGAAGTCTTTACCAAGAATAATACCTTTGTCTCTTTCCTTATCTAGATCAATTACTTCTAGTCTTGTTTGATACTCATATTCTTTGTTTACAGGTTGAGTGGTTCTAATGTTTAACTCCATTTTATATTATCTCCAAGCTTTTCTAATAATACTCCCAAATGTTTTCTTATAAGTTAAGCCAAGCAACTCTGTTGCTTCTTTTTCACTAATATTAAATTCTTTACCTAATTTATCAATTACGCCATTTTTGATATCATTAGGTACAGTATCCATCTTAACAATTTCAGACATGCATTTGATAAAATCTTCTTTAGTGATACTACTAGAAAGAAGAATATTTTCAACTGTCATTCCTTCAAGATAGAATAGACCAAAGTATTTGTATTTATTTAAGTACTTAGAAGTCTTTTCTGTATTCTTAGCTTTGAATACAATATCAACAATTGCCTTAATTGGCAAGTTTAAAGTTTTATGGATGTCTTCAAGTAATACACCTTCATTATAAAGGTTTAGAACTTGAGCTTCTGTGTTATTCAATAACATTTATTTTCCTCCCTTCTTATTACGCAATAATATAATATTTATTCAAGATAAATTTTATAGTATCTTCAGTAGTATTTAGTTCAGATGCAACTTTAGCTACATCATTATATTTAACAAATGCTCTGATAGCAACTAAATCTTGAGTAAAGTTTGGATCTTGTTTAGCTAAGCTTTTTACAATAGTTTTAGTATTGAATTTATCACCTTTAGCTCGTTTAATATAAGTGAAATCTTTTACGAGCATAGGATAAATACATTTACGAGTTTCTTCTAATCTGATAGTAGCCATATGTTTGCCTAAAGCAAGACTAGCACAGATATTTTCATTGAATATACTGCAAATGTCTTTTGTTAAATTAAATTTCTTAGAGATTTCTCTAAGAGTTAAACGGTCTTCATTAACAAGACGAATGATCTTTTCATAAGGAGCCACTTTACCAGCTACGAAAATATCATAGTCAGATTTGAGACGCATCGCAAATCTTGGGGATACATGAGATAATGCAGTTACTTCTTTTAGATTTTTACCTTCAAGAAGAAGATTAAATGCATTAACTACGTTTACATAGATTTCTTTATCTGAATAGATTCTAGAAACTACATTAGAAACCTTAGCCCATTTAACACGGGACCCAGGTTTGATATTGCCATATGTTTTTCTATGAATACCAAATTTATTACATGCAGAACGTAAAGCTTTAATGGAATAACCATATTCGTCAGCTAACTTAGCGAGAGTAAGCTTTTTATCTACATAGTTTTCTTGTAGCCATTCTCTGCATTGCTTATTAGAAGCATTCAAAGTTCTATTTAATTCTAATTGAATAAACGGATTAGAAATGTATCGTTCAATAATAGTGATAGTTGCAATATTATATTTAGAAAGAATCTTAAATACATCTTCACCATTATTGAAATCTTTTATCCATTTAGGAGCTGTTGAAAATTTAGCTTCGATATTTTTAGCACGATTATAATGAGCATACATGTCATCATAAACATCATTTGTGATATCTAAATACACACAAGCTTTCTTTTTAGGGATATTACTTTCTCGTAATAGTTTGAAAGTCTTTAGTTGATGCGTTGAAAAGTTTAACATAATACGTTCTCCTTTAAAAACAAATATCGTTTCTAAATTTATAATATATAATTTATTATCATAATAGAATAATGACCCATACCCTATGAAAGAGTATGGGTCATTTTTCAAAGTAAAGGATCTAACTACACCAAAAGTTAGAAGGATTTATGTCCGCCCACATCTCAAGGGCGCGGTGCGATGGTACAAATCTCACACCGTACTTATTTGTTGCTACTGTAATTATTATTTAAACCCAAATGCCTTATCTGGATCCATCTTAGTCATAACAACTTGAGAGTCATGGAATGCCTTCATTGCAATCAATTTCAATTTAGATGCAACTTGTGGCATAGCCGCTCCGACATTAGTAATTCCTAATTTATAGAAAAGATTACCAGCACAATGATTACAGATTGTACCATCTTTAGCTTCACAAACGGAAGCAAATCTCATTTGTACATCTTTACCAATGTATTTGTCTTTATTATCAGAATTAAGCTCTACTAGCTTATTTCCTTCTTTAATAAAGCAATACATATATTCCTTAATATTTTGATCTGTTAGATGAACTTTGACTGTACGCTTAGTTCCACAATCAGATCCTTTAGGACCAACCTTAACGTGTTGATATGCTGGGAGCATTAGCTTTTCCCAATAACCGCCAACTTCCGTTTTATTAGAACGAGAATAAGGGCCTTCTGCTAGAGAGTTAGCGAAGTCAGCATATTCTTCTTTAGCAATACCTTCAATATAATTAGACATAATTATATTATATCCTTTAGTTGGGTCTGGGTTCTTAGTGATACCTTTCATGATAAACATGTTTTTGAAATCATTGTTGAAGCTACCACGTGCCCCAGAGTTATAAGTGTCTAATGCAATATCATCTTTAAGAGTTTCCTTAGCAAGTTTAAGCAATTCATCTTGAATTTTCAAAACTACATCTGGATCTTTTGCATCTAATTCTTTTCTATATTTCTTAACTAGATCTTTCTTAGCTTTACTAATAACTTGAGTGATAGTTAAGAGCTTCATAGAGTACCCATTAGCCAACACTGATACATATGGCATGAACTTTTGAGTTTTCATGATAAAGCTTTTCAATGCAGATAATGGTAATTTTTCTTCTAAGATAGCATACCCAATCTTTTCTGTGATATTACCAACCATCTTTTTATCGATACTTTGGTTGATATAACCGTATAGATCAAATAGTTCATTTTCAATAAATACTTTATTGAAAACCCAAATTCCTACTGTTGTTAAAAATGATTCTTTATTCTTTTTACCTTCAGGGCCATAAGCTCCTTTTGGAACCGTAAAAGTATCATAAGTATTAAATCTTACTTTGCCATTGAAGTCACCAAAAGTTTCCATAATAAAAGATAATTTGGTTCCTTCTTCTTCAGTAATATTTAATAAGAATTCAATATCTTTTGGATTGGTGATAGTTTTAGCAATACGTTTTGCCATAGTATACCTCCTTATTATTACAATGTAGAACCTATATAAGCATATACCGGAAACATTAGATTAATATAAATTAACGCATATAAGGAGGCTCTTATGGCTACGTTTAATAAAGAGAATATGATTACTCTCAAAGAACTAGCTCCTAGTTTAGTAGAGATCATTACAAGTAAAGCAGCCCAAAAAGATTTGACTGCTCATATTAATAACCAAGATATGCATATTACGCCTAGTGAACGAACTAAATGGAATGCATCTCTTGATGATTCTAAATCTTATACCGATAGCAAGTTAGCTGATGTACTTGGTCCTATCAAAGATCAAATTGGTGGTGACTTAAACAACTTAACAACTTTACTTGCTAAGAAATTAGACAAAACTACATTTGATTCTTTCCGTGGAACTCTTGCTCGTGTAGCAACTTCTGGTTCTTATAATGATTTGAAAGATCAACCATCTGGTTTGTCTTATTCCGATACAGCAAATAAAGCATTACGTGCTGATCGTGCAGGCCATGCCGATGAAGCAGATCATGCAACTCGTGCAGATGAAGCAACACATGCTTTAACTGCAGATAATGCATTACGGGTAAATGGTATTCGTGTTACAATCGATGCCTCTTATCCAACCAATCCAGAAAATAATAAAGAATTATTCTTCCACACTGGCGAAAAAATGTGGTATTGCTATTCTAATAATGCTTGGCAAATGACAGGCTCTGCAATCAGATAGAAAAATATACAGGGCTCAATACATTTCAATATGTATTGAGCTCTTATTTTTTCTATATAGGAGATTTATTTTAATGAAAAATTTTGAAGAAATTTATAGTGAATTAAACTCTGTTACAATGATCATTACGAATCGTTGTAACTTAGCTTGTGATTACTGCTTTGAAAGATCAAAGGGTAATAAAGATATGACAGTCGAAACTGCAATTGAGATTGTAGATAAGACTTATAATAAACTTCCAACTCCGAGTGGAAGATTTACATATAATTTATTTGGCGGCGAACCAATGGTAAACTGGCCTGTAGTTAAAGCAATTCTTGATCATATTGATGAGAAGAATTATAATGCTCAGGTTGGTATTACTACAAATATGACTCATCTAACTGATGAAATGCTTGACTATATTGATGATAACGATGTATTTATTTTAGCATCTATTGATGGTATTAAAGAAGTACATGATGCTCATCGGGTAGATCATGCTGGTAATGGGTCATTTGATATTGCAATTGGAAATATCAAGAAAATGATTGACCGAGGTCTAGCTCATTTAGTTGAAGCTAGAATGACTGTAACTCCAGAAAGTGCAAAATATATGTATGATGGAGTTAAAATGCTTTTAGATCTAGGCGTAAATAATATTTGCCCTATTGCGGCATCTGACTTAGAGTGGGATGCTCAATCTTTAAAAGAATACGAAGAAAACTACGAAAAGGTTTTAAATCTTTATGTAGAAATTCTTAATGATAAAGACAATATTAGAAATATTAATATTAAACACGTTGATGATATCATTGGTACTGCATTAGAACCAGAAACTACTGATACAAAAATGTGTCATATTGGTAATAAATATTGGTTATGTGTAGACTGGGATATGAATATTTATCCTTGTCACAATTTCCCAACTACTGATCTAGATTTCTTAAAAGAAATGAAGATTGGTAATATTAGAACTGGAGTAGATGAAACAAAAGTTTTCGATAATGCACTCCAGGCTAAATTTGAATTAGATCGTTGTAATGGTTGTGAAGCTAAACTTATTTGTAAGTCTGGTTGTCCATTCCAAAATCTAACTGAAAATAAAGATTTCTATACTCCAACTATTGGATATTGTAATCTTCAAAAAGTTCTAATTAGAACTGCATTAAAATTTAGAGATAAGTTATTGACTGCTGAGAATATTCGTTCTCGTAAGTTAAACGTGCTTATTGAAAATTTAAAATTAAAGAAATATTTCGATACTGAAATTAAAGATGGCGAGGTTACAGACTTCTCCTTTAGATTGAAATTAGATAGATTCTTAGAATTATATAATAATTTGAATTTCAAAGGAAATGTAATCCCTAGCTTTAACCAATATTTTTCCTCTCAATTAGCTACATTGATGGCTATTCTAATGGCTATCAATGGTAAACGAATTCAAATTGAGGGAGATGAGGAGGAAGTAAATAATGGCTAGACGTGCTAAATGGGAATACGCTGACCCCCAATTAGACAACTATACTGATAAGAAAGTTAATAGAAACTTCTTTAATCAGATTGATTATATGATTGATGTAATCAAATATCAATGTGCTGAAATGGATGATATCCTTCACGTTGCATCAAATCCAGATGAGCATACCGATCGCTATTATCAAAAGAAGAATCCTCAAAATACTGCATTCTATGATAGTAGAAAAGGTACTTTTGATGAATTATCTAGAGATGGCGATAAGTTAAGTCTTAATGGATTTAATAAACTTATTGAAATTAACTGGGGCCTTCTTAATAACGTCCATAATATTATGGGCAATCCTAATGCTGGACTAAAAGATTTGCCTAAGTTTAATGAAAATGAAAAATTAACCATGGAAAAATTCAATATTATTTTAGAGAATATTAGAAAAACTAATACTTATCTAAATAATAATTGGGGTAAATATTTCGATGGTTCTGGGTATTGTGTAATGTCTTGTCAAGTTGCATGCCAAGCAGCGTGCCAATTAGCTTGTCAATCATGCCAATATAATACATGCCATAATCAAAACTGTGGGGGATGGTCGTAAATGAAAATATATATCTTAGATGAAGTATTTGACTTTGCTAAGAAAATTGGTATCGTTACTAAAATAAATGACTTAGCTAAGAAAAAATATAATCCATCCACTATTCAATCAGATCTCCAATCTTATTATGATATCATGAATTCTAAAGAATATCTAGATCTCATGACTGAATTGGAAACTAAGCTTAAGGCTGATGATATGTATTTATATAATTTATTCACTTATACTAAAATACAATCTTTCGATGTTGTAGCAGAGTTGTTAAACACTGTTAAGAATCTTCGTGATAGATTTGTATTATTAGAAAAGAATATTTCATATAAATTATCTAGTGCTTATGAATATGAAATCTTAATCTCTTTATTCTGTGCAATGTATGAAGAAGTTGCTGAAGATGTAAGAGCTGGTCTTCCTAAATATATTCATTTAGCTTACTATAACTTCGTAAGTATCAAATTCTGTACAACTCAATTATCTACTGCTGGTGATTTAGATATGTTTGATGAATATGAAAAATTCATGCAAACTAAATTTGATAATATCAATAAGTATATTAATGATAAAGATACATTACGTAATCTACGATTAGAATTACGTTGTGCAGCCTTACAATATCTCATTCCTAGAATGAATAGAGAAGTTAAATATAAAACTTTAGCAAAAATTGAAAAACTTATTGATCCAGCTGTATTAGATTTTGATAATAAAGAAAATTCCATTGGTGTAATTTGGACAATGGAACGTCTATATGAATTATATTTTGATCTCTCTGATTATAAGAATTTCTTTAAATGGGTTTATAAGCAATATCAATATATCGATAATGCATTATTTGATAAAGAAAAATTCTTTGATGGATTGAGATATTATAATAAGAATAATATCACTGGATTTATTATTTCTATGAGACGATTCTATTATATTCAAAATCTATATCCAATTTTTAATATGGAATTTAGAAACGTAATTCAATCTGATGAAGATTTTATTACTAATCCAAATTTAGAATACACTCTATATGATACTTATTCTAATAAATTATTATTAGATAAATTTAAGAATTATGTAGATACTTGGTTTGCTAACTCTAAAGCTAAGCTAGATGATTTAGCTAATAATGAAACTGTACTTAAACGGTGTAAACGTATAATCGTAGATGGTGTAGATGAAGCGACTGCAATCAAAGAAACTGAAGATAAAAACAAAGTTAGTGAAACTGCAGACTATGATTCTACATCTCACCCAGAAAATACAAATACTGCAACTCCTGGTACATTCACTGAAGATAATAATCATACAGAAGAAACACCTGGTGCACCAATTGTACCTAAATTACCAGATGGATTCAATTTAGATCATCGAGAATTGAATAGATTGAATGAAACTACTGAATCTGAAACTCCTGCTAATACAGAAACAACTCCAGATTTAAATCCAGTTCCTAAAGATCATCCAATTGCTACTGATGATTTAAGTGAAGAAGAATTAGCTGAATTAAATAAAAGTGAAGACGAATAATGTATAAAGAAATTTATCTAATGCTAACCGAGGCATGTCCTAATCGGTGTGAATATTGTTATATTAAAGGCAGAGACAATCCTGCTACTATGACATTTGATCAGATAGATAAGATTATTCAAGAAGAAAAGCCATCAAGGATATTATTCTTTGGTGGCGAACCTCTTCTTTGTTTAGATTTAATTGAAAAGACTATGGAGAAATACTATGGTAAATTGAAGTTCCAAATTGTAACTTCAACTGTAGTAAACTTCAAAGAATTTATTGATCTAAATGAAAAATATCCTATGAATGAAATCCAACTCTCTTGGGATGGATTTGCTGATAAGAACCGTGTTGATACCTGTGGTAAATCTATTGCATCTAATGTATATGAAAATATTTGGTATGCTATAGATAGAGGTTTGAAATTCGATATCAAATGTGTTATAGGAAATGAAAACGTCCATTTAATGGAAGAGATTCATAAACAATTCTTAGAATTCCAAAAATATGGAGTTTCTGGAGAATTCGTTGTTGCTCATCGTTCATTATATACTGGTAATTTCCTAGATACATTTAGAGAGCAATATATTAAGACCTTTACATTGGATAAAATGTATATGGATCATCTTAATAGAATTATTGCTGTACTTCAAAATGATAATTACTTTGGTTCTTGTGATGCTGGTAAATATAAAGTGATCACTCCTAGTGGATGGCAATCCTATTGTACTGCTTTATCTCAAGAAGAAACAAAGTTTGGTGAAGAACTTCTACAAAAACCATGTAAGAATCCTAAATGTGATGCCTGTGAATATCGTTGCATGTGTGATGGTGGTTGTAGATATGAACGATTCTTAGAATTTGGTGAAGATTGGGAATCAAACTTCTTAGAATCTACATGTATCATGATGGAAGTATACTACAAGACCATTAAACAATGGCTATCTACTTTATCTAGATCAGATAAAGAAAGATTGTATGATATAATTAAACGATATAAGGCATACCAATCCGAATATCATAAGGAGATGGTTTACTGATGATTAACTACGTTCCTGAGCGTATTTACGCTAAAATAAAAGACGATCCAAGCTTTATTGAAATTGATAAGCTTGCTAAAGATAGATTTAGTAAATCTGGTACATTGCTTGATGTAGTTATGTTTGATAATAATATCAAAGAAGATGATTTCATCTATAAGCAATATAATGATACTTTATATGCGTTAGTTAAAAAGTATTGTCCAGAATATGAACTTCAAATGAAGATTACTCTTGATAATGATATGACAAAGAATGACCTTCTATATTATTATGATCATAGATCTGAATATGATACAGAAACAGTTCTTTATATTTTATCATACTTGATCAATACATCTTATCAAGATTATACATTCAATACTTATCAAAAACAATATCATGAATTATATGAAGCTCAAGATTTGAAAACAAAATATCAATTCTCTACATATATTCATTTGAAATATATCAACTCTAAAGTTGAAGATTATGCTATTAATGAAGCTCCTAAAGATGAAACTTACTTAACCAAAGTATTTGGTCTTTTAACTTCATTATATAACGAATACAAGCTGATCATTAAAGATCAAGATTTGTTGAAATATGTATTCATTGAAATCTTTGATCATACTTTAACAAATGCATTCAACTTTGTTGATAATGATAAGCTAATCTATAAACAGCTTCCTAATATTAGTATTCCTGAAGACATTTTAGATGGAGACTTTAGAGGAACTTCTATTAATGAACTTGGTATTCTTGATAAGAAATTTGAATTATCATTTGCAGTTCGTAATTGGGAAGAGACTACCAAATATTATTATGAAATTTTAGAATGGATTGATAATGCTCTTTCTGAACCACAAAAATTATTCAAGACTCTTGTAATTTATGATAAAGTTATGGCTCCAAACTTCTGTGGCATTTTACGTAGATATGTAAAATTAAGTACACAAATTCTATGTAAGAGTGGCGATCCATATCTTAGAAATCTAAATCCTCAAGATCAAGAATTTATTCTAAGAAAATCTTATAGTGGTACTAAGTTCTCCAATCAAGCAACTACAGATTCTTTCAATCGTTTGACTAATCATATTGATCAATGGTTTGCAAATAATGAAGTTGCTTTAACTGTATATAAAAACTGGTACTACAATATCAGAGGAAAAGAAGATGTATTCTTGTCCTAGTTATGACATACAATCAGTAGATGACTTTAAGTTAAATACTATTGATTTACATATAAATCGTTTATGTAATATGGCATGTAAATATTGTTATCTTATAGGCGGCTTCAATACTAATAGTGATACATCTACATTTACTAGATGGAATGACTTAATAGAGATGCTCAAATATATAAATATAGATAATGATAAACTTACAATAAATTTTAGTACTGGTGAGTTATTTACTAGTACTAGAATGCCAACTTTATATAATGCTATCAAAAAGATAGATAAGATTAATAGATATAGAGCTATTGATATTGAGTATAGATGTTTCTCTAATGGCACATCATATGAAAATATAAAAGATTTTATGAATAAGATGTTTGGTAGAAATATCACATTGAGTATTTCGTATGATGGAGAGAATTCATCTAGATTATATAAAAATGATTCCGATTCTACTTTAGAAACTTTAAAATCTTTAGCTAGAATAAACTGTGCTGATGAAGTTATTGTCAGAAGCGCAGCTCATGAAAATATACGAGATCTATCCAATACAATTATTAATCTATATAATCTAGGATATAAAAACTTAGAATATTATTTGGTTGATGATTGGCAAGGATACAGAGATCCTGAATATATAAAACTCTTCAAAGAGGAAGTATATAAACTATTAACTTTTTTTAAAGATAAAGGCGATTGTTTATATAATATTCATAAATATAAAACTAGAGTGGCTCCGACTACATCATGCGTAGCAGGCAAGACTCTTTCTATAGATACAAATGGCAGAATATCAGTATGCTCTACATCACTAAACCCTAAATTAGGATTAGAGGATATTTCTGTAGATATAACTGAATGGAGAAGAATTCCAGAAGTTTTTAGTAAGTTTAAAAATATTACTTTAGATAGATCTAATCTAGACTGTGCTGCATGTAATAATATTCTTTGTGAAGACTGCTGTTCTCATAAAGCTATATCTAAAAATTACCAAGATAGACTATATCAGCAATGTAATATTAGACATGCTGAACTTGAAGTTTATAAATCAATATTTGGGTGATAACTTAATGGTAATACTCACAAAGAGTATTACCATTATATTTTCTATGGAGGTATCAAATGTTTGAACGATTTGATGCTATAGTATATAAAGTATCCGAGTATTGTAATTTAGATTGTGTTTATTGTTTCCAAAAGCACGATGTAAAAGAACGTACTAGAGGATTTACATATTTTGATGAACTAATAAAGTTACTTATAACTTTACCACTAGCTAATGACTTTGAGATTAAAGTTACTGGCGGTGAATCTAGTCTTCACTGTGATAAAATTAGACAAGATTATAAAAAGTTTAAAAAAATCGAACGATATAAAGAAACTAATATCCAAATGACCACCATATCAAATGGATCTAATATAAATGGGTTAATAAATTTATGGGATGATGGAATATTAAATCCATGGGGTTGTAAGATATCCTGGGATGGTATATATAGTGCATCTAAATCTCGTAAACCGAAGAATATTGATGTATTTAATGATGAATACTTCAATAGAACTATAACCACTTTAGGTAAATCTAACTATAACGATAATGTGCTTGTTAGGACTGCATGTACACCTGATACTATAGATAATTTATATGATGCATATAAATTTGCTTTAGATAATGGTTGCTATAAATGGGAATATTATCCGTTATCAGACTGTGATTATTATAAAGACCCAGATTTTCTTAAAAAATTTGAAGAGCAATTATATTATATTTTCGAAGAGAATGCTTTAGAAGAAAATAGAGATAAAATAGTTGCAAATGTAGACACAATGTTGTATACTAATAATATGACAGAAAAAGAAAGATTAAGATCTATTAGCTGTAGGCATCTTGGCCATTTCTTACATGTCGGCATTGATGGTTCTCTTTATCCATGTGGATATTTTTCTGATGATGCATTCTATTCTAATCAGACTTTAAAGATAGGTGACGTATTCACTGGTTTATATCCTGAAGTGATAGATAAATTTACTAAAGAATATAATCAGACTCCGATGTGCAGTGTAGCAGAGGAAGATGGATGTAAATGTTTCCATTGTTTTGAATGTCCAGCTGTAAGCAAATTCTATAAGAATAATTTACAGAATAAAATGAGACAGCAGTGTGCAATGCGGTATATTGAAAAGAAAGTTTTTGAAGATGTATATAAAGATTATGTCTTTGATGAAGATCAGATTAAACGGAATTTTACGTATGCAGAAAACTGGAACACATGATTGAGAGCCAAAGTGTATGAGAAGTTTTTATTTTTTATACAAAGGAGATCTCATAAGAATGAGTACGGAAACTATCGTCAAGAGACGACAGCTTAGGAAGAAATTTTTCCTTTTATTTCCTGCGGCAATTCCTGTAGTATACGTTTTAAAAGGAATTAATTTCATTCTTAAGTTAGTTTTGAAAAAGAAGTAAATTCTTCAAACTATGGTTATATTCCCAGTAGGTGTTAATCATCTACTGGGATATAAACATCTCGATAACGAGGTATTTATAATGAAATTTAAACATTTATATCCAGAATGTAATAATGCAGTTCTAATTACAACTGACATGTGTAATTTATCCTGTAAGTATTGCTTTGAAAGTAATAAGTCTAATAATATTATGACTCCTGACACTGCTTTAGGAATCATTAAAAAAATATATAAAGATACAGGTGATCCTGAGTATCCTTTTAAAGTTTCTTTCTTTGGAGGAGAACCTTTAATTGGTTGGGATGCTATGAAAACTATTTATGATTATTTAAATGAAAATAATCTGCCATACAAAACTGGAGCAACTAGTAATTTAACATTATTGACTGATGAAGTTATTGAATATTGGAAGAACGCCGATACTTTTATAACCGCATCAATAGATGGTAATAAGATTACTCATGATAAAAATCGTAGTAATTCATTCGATATAGTATCTAAATCACTAGATAAATTGAATGATAATAATATTCCATTTGAAGCTAGAATGACTATATCATTTGGCGATATGGATAATCTATTCGAAAATGTAAAATTTATTCATCAGAGATTTAACTCTAAACGTATAATACCACAATTAGATACTAATATTTTACATATATTAAAATATCTTGATCTAGAAGCTCAGTGGTATAAGATAGCTGATTATTATTTAGAGAATTTAAATACAGATACTGAATTTAATTTTGGTGGAGTATTAAGTAGATTCTTGGATTTAGACCTAACTAAGCATGATGAGTGTACTAAGTGTTGTTATTTTGGCTCTAATAGTTCAGTAGTAATTAATTGGAATGGTGATGTTGTATCATGTCCAGATTCATATTTTACTGAAACAGATTGGAATATGAATTATGGTAATATTTTAGAGGACGATTTAAATCCTGAGCCAAAATATGATTGCATAAAATATCAATTAGAAGCCAAGTATGCAAGAAAATGTGATTTTTGTCGTTGTAAAGGTAATATATGTAATGGCGAATGCTATTTACATATGATAGCCGATGAGCGTAAAGAATTTGGTCAGAAAAATGCATTCTGTCAGATGAATGAAATATATTATGATATAGTTAAATATATCCAGAATGCCCTTAAATAAAGGAATTAGCCCATAGGCAGTCATAGCCTATGGGCATAACATTTCAGTAATTAAATAGCGTGAAAGGAGTTAAATATGCCTGATCGTGGTAAATATAAATATAATGATCCTCCTTATATAACTGAAGGGGTTAAGATCGGAGATGAATTTGCAACTCAAGCGAATAATCTTGTAGATGTAATATATAGATTAAAAAATGAGCTTAATGATATCAATCATGTGTGGGAAAATCCAGATGAGCATTATGATAGATATTATCAAGAAAAGCATATCGATGGAGATAATAGAAATTGGCATAATGATACTAAAAATAGAACTGTAACTACCGCTAAACGAGGTCAGAAGCTAACAGTTGATAATATGAATGTATTAGTATTATATGCTAATAAAATTAAGGAAAGTCTTGGACATCTTCCTGCTAACTTATATACAGATATTCCAGAATTAACCTATGGTAGTAAAGCTAGTATTGAAACTTTCAAATTAATTGAAAATAATATTAATACTATCAGTAGGCATCTTAATAAAATATGGAATCAATCATTTGATATTAATGGATATTGTATTAAGCCATGCCAAGTCGGTTGTCAAATAGGCTGTGAAATTGCAGCTCAAGCGCCGGATATGAATGGTGCTAATATTTATCCTCCTAATATAGGTATTGAAGGATTCTATTATGCGTGGCCTGGTAGATATTATTCTTCTAGACCAGATCCAGATCCTAAAGGATTTATGAAAATCGTCAGAGTAAATTCCCCTCTAGACCAAGAAGAGCATTATAAAGCTAATGCTTGGTTTAATCATACTAAACCATATGAGATGATCTTTGGTGTAGTTAGTGAAGAATTGGAGCGAAGAATTAATAAGTATAACAACGAAAGATACTTATATAATTTAGAGCAAAAGAATTCAAATAAGCCAATTAAATATTATAAACCATATTATTCATTTAGATGGCTTAGTTATGTATTACCAACAGATATTGATAACTGGTTAGATCCAAATAAAGTATTAGACCATTTAGAAGTTGATAGGAATGGTGCACATAATTACTATCGTAATATGCCAAAGCATATTCAAAGTGATAATAATTATGATAAATATGTATTTGTAGATTACGATACAGATTATCTTATTGATTCAGATGAACCACAATATCAAAGATATAAAAAGGATTACTATCTATACGTTAAATATCCTAAGAAAAATGGTACTTATAAATACCCAATTGTAAAATCCAATGGTGGAGATTGTAGTGGGTGTGAAAATAAATAGAGGTTATATAAATGGCAAAATTAAGAGATACGAATGTCAGAGACCGCTTAGAGGTTATTGGTAGTATAACCTCTGGCGGTAAAGAAGTTTCTAAAGCCGGTCACTCTCATAGTTTATCAGAATTATCTGGTATTAATGAAGCAGTAATCGAGCTAATGAAGAAAAATACTGCATATAACTCTGAAAGATTGAATGGATTAACTTCCGATGAATATCTAAAGAGTAAAGGATATCAAGAGCTTATTGTATTAGCTGATACAGAGTATCCTAATATTAAAAATCTATCAATGATTTTGAATAATAAGAATACATTTAAAATTTCAGCTATTAAATTAGACTTATTAATTAATCATTGCCCAGTAAATCTAATATTAGATTTAACTGCAGATCGTGGTGCTACATATGTAGACCAATCTGATAGCTATGTATCTAGTAGACTTATTGGATTTAGATTTAAAGTTCAAAATACTGGAGACAAATTCAGTCTTTCTATAAATAATATTGATGTATTTACTGCTAAGATTGTAAAATTCTCCGTAATCAACAAAACTTCTACAGGTATTAATATTCCTGATGTAACACAATTAAAGACTAATTTAGTTGTAACTACTCCTGCAGGATTTAATGAATCTGAAGGGGAACTTATTAGAATTAGACCAATAATGAATTATAACTCTATTTCCATTAATGGAATGAGTAAATCTTTCATTGCTACTAATTTTAATATGAAACGATTCTATGGTAATTCTAATGCATCTACTTTTGCATATTATCCAGTATTGACTGACTGTATTTGTGTTGGTGATAAAACTGGTAATGTAAAAGTATTTGATTTAAGAAATAAAACAGCAATCAAAGTATATGATCTAAGCAATGGATCTATTAACTTTAGATTTACTGATGTAAATAGTAAAGATTTTGATTCTGCCACTAATTTATTGATTGATGCTGGTTCGATATTTAATGGTCAATATAATATATTAGCATTAGGTAATACTGAAAATAATTTCTTCTATCCATATGGATGTATTGATCGTTTAGATGATGGAACTAGAAGTCTTACATTTAATAATGTAACTGATATTCCAGATTGGGTATATGCAATTAGAGATCATTATCGGTCTCTTCTTGGATTATCCCCATTAGTTAAATTAACTGGTAAAATTAATGGAGTTGCATATAATGGCACATCTGATATTGAAGTGCCAGCGGCTAAGTTAAAAACTCCAGTAAATATTAACGGTGTTAAATTTGATGGTACTAGAGATATTACTATTACTGCTAGAGCAAATGGTGGTAATGCTGATTCTCTTGGTAATCTAAATGCTAGTCAATTTATTAAACAAACTGATGTGGGCAATGCCGCTAATAAAATAGTAAAATATAATGATAAAGGTCAATTAGAATGGCCTAATGGATATAAAGAATACTTTGAATAAAAATTAAAGATAGTACTATCTCGTATAGTACTATCTTTTTAATATTTTAATGGAGACTTAATATGGCAAAGCTTAATATAAAACGTGTTATAGAAAGTCCTGATGGAAATAAAGAATATCTGACTTTATATACTACTTTAGAAGAAGTAAATGGTATGGGTAAGTCTTTAGAAATACCAAATATAGGTAAAGCATATTATGGTATTGGTGAAGTAACTGATCCTCAAGCTTCTGCTAAAAAAAGATTTAATATTAATGGTACAGTTATGGCTGCACTCAAAGAAGTAACTACTAGATATTACAGTAAATATTTCTTATGTGATATCGGCGATAATGATATAGTTTTACCACCAGATGCTATTAGTGTGGAATATACATTGATCGGTGCTGGATCTGGTATGGCTATTTTTAATAATCATATTTATTATGGCGAGAATGATGCTAAGATTAATGCCACTGATTATAATAAATTTGTAAAAGATATTAATAAGATTTATCCTAATGGCATCAATGGTGGATCTATTTTATCTGGTTCTGCGACTAAATTATCATTAGTGAATGCTGATGATTCTGTAAGAGAAGTAGCAACAGCTAAAGGTGGTATATTAGAAATATACTCATCTAATCTATCTACTTCAACATCTAAAACTACTAATAATTTATTATTTGATTCTAATAAAATAAATTTTGATAAAGAAGTTTTGGAATTTAAGAATACTGCCAACTCAAGATATCAACCTGGTATTATTAATAAACTTATTGGCCGTAATGTAATTAGAAATAGTTCTGTATCTGAAGATACAAACAAAGAATTGCCTATAAATATAAGTAATGAATATGAATCCTTAATTAAGAATAGATTAGGGATTACTGATAAAGATATAAATTATTTTATACCTTTACGTACAAATAAAGGCTGTACTGTTTATAATAAAATGGGGCCATATATAAAAACCCTTATAAGCTATAGTAAGACAGAGAATACTGATCAAAAATCTATTCTTTCGGCTATCGGAACAAATTCTGCAAACTATTTTAAGGGGTTAATAAGTAATGAGACTATATTCCCAGGTAAGTTTTTATCTAAGCATATACGTGGATTTAAATTAAACAATGATGATATTGGAGAAATTCCTCAATTACCAAAAATAATAAATCCAAATTATACTGAAAATTATACATTTAATGAATTTGGTTTAAATGCAGATAATGAATCAGAATTCTTTAATAAGTTATTTACAAATTCAGTAGATACTGGATCTATAAATGGTAATGAAATATATTATTATAGTGATAACTCTGGAGTAGTATCCAAACTCAAAGCATTAGCTAAAACAAATATAAACTCCAATCCGCGAACTGATGGGTTTATTAACCAATTCTATAAGAATATTTCTAAACGTGCATTCAATACTGATGCTATTGGTGGTAAACGTATTAAATTTAACGGAGTTACTACATCTTTCAATAATCTTAATAAATATTTTGATCAAGATACTTTAAATTGTGACTTTACTGTAGGCAGTAATCTTAAATTAGACTACTCATTTTATTTTGGTCAACTTCAAACTTTCTTCAATGAAACAAATGACAAATATGATTTTACAAATGATGATGTTTTTTACAAATTCAATCCATTTAGTGCTGGTTGTATTACTGGTACTCAATCTGAAGTTGTAAAGGGTATAGTTAATGTAAAAGGCTGTAAAGCTATACGTTTAAGTATTGGTGAACATGGTAAGATTTATAATAATAAAATAGGACTAGATGCTAACGATTATTTCAAAGATATCGAAGCTAATGGGTTTGCTATTATTAAAATCAATTTTACATCTAATGCTCAATATATTGCTAGCGATGAACAATACCTAAATAATCTTAAATATAGTTTGAATAATGAGTATAATTCATATGCTGCTATATCTAAAGATAAATTACCTTTCTATGGTACAATAAATGCGTCAACTTGCCGTGAAACCATTTCTGGTAATAAATCTAAGATGTCCCCAAAATATACAACTGGTCAAATAATGAATAAGACCAATGGGAGTACAACAAGGATAAATAGATTTAATTCTATAATTGCTGATACTTCAGAGGATGCAATATTCTCCAATTTCTATCCAAATGAAAGCGGTTTCTTATTGGACTTAAATAATGAAATTATTTATCCATCTGCTATATATAATATTCATGATATAAGTCCAGTTAGATATAATCCTTTATATACTAAATATATATCATATTCATCTTATTATAATACTGAAAATCCTAATAATTTTAATAATTTTATTAGAATTATGGAAAGTGATTCTGCTAAATATTTATATTCTTTAACTAATATTAAAGATTATGATATTCAATACTCATCTTCAAATCTAATAAGAAATAATGATTTATTCTATATTAATTTTAGTAAATCTAAAAATTTAAGATCTGTCTTTTATATTAAGAGTAAATCTAAATTAACTGTATTAGATTTACGTAGTATAAAAGGTGATTTAAGTTTAAATAATATTATACCAGATGGTGATATAAAAGTTTTATTTAATCATCAAGCTACTTTAAATCTATCAAATTTCCTTAAAGATTTTAAGGGCGATTTTATTGCAGATCCTGCTGTTCCAGAAACTTGTATTTCTAATTCTATAAGTAATACTGGGGCATTGTCTACTGCATTTAATAATGCTCAGAATATTAAAGATCTAAGTATGCATGAAATTAGAAATGATAGAAATTTTAAAAATATAATTTTTAATAATGTTTATGCTAACTGCTTAAATCTAACCCATACTACTAAGAATTTTAATAAATTGGTAGAAAAATCTACAGATAGTACTAATTTCTCTATGCTATTCTATTCATGTAAGAAATTAAATACAGAAGAAATGCTAATTAATTTTGGTAATCATACCGGCAAATTAAATATGTATGCAATGTATTATAATACATCAATACCAGTAATAAATGATACTATTGATTATAGTAATCTTGCAAATGGTTCATTAATGTATGCTAAAACTACATTAAATCATCCTCTCAATAATGAAAAAGTAGCAAGATTCTACTTTACTGATAAAATGGCATCGATCTTTAGTGAAACTACATTTAATGATATTAATTTTACACAAAAATTAGTAAGTAAATATAATACATTTGCTGGAACTTCAAATGTGAAAAATCTAAATGTATTTAAGAATGCAATATTCCCTAGCGATCAAGAAAATCAGCCAGATTTAGTTTATAAGCTAAGTGGTAAATATAATAATCATGGTAAAATTAATACAGATGCAAAATTAGAATTTGAATATACAGAACCTATCACTGATATTACAAATGATGATATGGGTATGAAAAACATGACTATGGGTTATGATTTGAAATTGCTCCAATCAAATAAGTTCATTGATGGTGTAACAAAAGTAACTGCATCATCAATTTTCCCAATGGTCAAATCTAATATATTTAATATGAAATTTAATAGACTGATACCAGGTCCTAGTACAGTCGATACAGAAACAAACGTTAGATTTATTCTTTCAGAAAAAGCTACAGATGTTAAACTTTTAGGACCACTAGTGCCAGGATTTGAAGATAAATATCACGCTGAAGTTTATGGTATTAATAAGAATTTTGAATTAATGTCAAATTCTACATATGAAAATATTGTAAATACTCTAAGCAACGTCTATGGCGCCGCATGCTCTTATGTATATAATCCAAATGAGTATCAAAAAAATAATGTTGGCTTATATCTTTCTGATGGACCAGATAATTATCATACAATTCACGATAGTGTAATTTATTATGATAGACAATATCCAGTTAATATAAAAATATTTTATCAGCAATATAAAGATGATCAAGGTACCCCAGCTAATAATGCCGAACTTAAAAAGGAAATTGCTAATATAGATAATGTAAAATTTATATCTACGTTTACAGTTGCCGATAATATAAACAAAAATATAACGTCTATTTTTATAGTTAACAACAACGATGAACAGGAACGTATTGATTTTGACAATTTTACAAGTAAAGGAAAGAAAATCCTTATAGTAATTTCTAATGGTCAAAATAAAATTGTAATAACTCTTTATAGAGTGAATACTACTAAATACGTAGTATTGTATGATGAAAAATGTAAGCTTAAATGGGCACCTGTATACTCGCATTACGATATTTCATTCTACCCAAATCGTGATTATACTGATGAATCTTTGAAATCTAAACCTAGGGCTACGCCAATTCCTACTAATGAATGCACTATAACATTCAATACTAATTCAATAGATAGAAATGCTTTAGGTGAATTACAAGAATATATTAAGTGCGTGAATTATCGTAGATCTAAACCAGTCCATGCTATAATCAAAATTAGAGACAAAGCTAACTGGAATAACATACTAACAACTCAAACAATTTAAGGAGAATCTTATGAGAAAATATGCGCAAATCTTCCACGGAGAAGTAATCTATATTATCGACTCTTTTGCATCTTTAAGTGATCTAAGAGAACACTTTTCTGAAGATACTGTATGGCTCGATATTACAGAAATGCAAGATATTGAAGTTGGATATATTCAAGTTGTAGATAAAGATGGAAGAATTACATTTAGACCAAGTGTAGATAATGAATTCGAATCCTTATCTGAATCTGAAAAAATTAATGTAATGATCTATGCAGCTAAAGTAAAACGGGATGAATATCTTGATGAACTAGCCCAATCTAAACGATATTTAGATGCACGTGATTGCTTCGATTATGATTATGGCATTTATTCAGATGGTCATAAGCTAAAGGATCTTAAGTTCAAATTAGATCAATTTATCTTAGAACGAGTTCCTAGTTTGATATCTTTAGATGCTGCTAGGGATCTAGATTTTGAATCTGAAGCTAAAAGATTAGAATTTGAATGGTAAGAAAGAAATACCCCATAGGAGTTCAACTCCTATGGGGTATTTTTATATTAGTATCTCATCATTGGATATAGATTAATATGGTCTGGGTGAATGTGAGGATCATTTGAACTATATACATTAGAAGATCTAGATGCGTCAAATTTCAACTTTTTACCAAAGTATTGTTTACCAAGAGTTTCCATATTTGCACCAGTATTAGTTAGATCACTATCTTTGATAAATGCGCCAGAAGCATCTTCTATACCGATTTGACCACCGGTGCGAATAGCCATTTCACCAGTAATTTTAGGAGCACTAGAAGTTACATAATTACCAATATCTGGAGAATCTACATCTGCTTTTAGATATACATATGTATAGTCTGGTAGGAAGAATTTATCGATGCCAGATTTTCTAAATAGGCCTCTCTTATTAACATCTGTAGTCCAGAGACTATTTTTTTCAGCAAATTCATATAATCTAGGATATCTAGAGATTTGAACTTCTGCACCATTAGCTAATACATAACCATCTGGTTTATAAGGTAATAATACAAGTTCCCCAATAAGATGATTATCATCTTTATCAAAATATTGTACTGTAGAATTACCTTCTAGATTAATAATAGAGCCTATGATATTGCTGTTATTTTTTAATATATTAGCATTATTATTATTTACAAAAACTGCATTATTAGATACAACTTGGTATGCTTTCCCTTCATAGATGAATTTTTCACCCTTTACAAATTTAGCATTAGCATTCCAAATTCTATACCCACTTTGCATTTCGATAGCTTTAAGTAGAGATGTAGCCATAGTTTCGACACTATTGCTAGCACCTTGTGCGATTTGTCTAATAGATTCCATAGTTTCACTTACAGTAGAAACATTAGCTAATTCTAACCAGTCATTATTTGATTTATTATCTAAAGCAAATTTAAGAGTTTTTGTTGCTCTATTATAACCAAATTGACCAGCAAAGTTAGGAACTCCGCTTAAGTTACCACCTACGTTGAAGTGGTCAACGGAGAGCCAACCATTTTGCCCATCGGCGATATAATATTGAACTCCACCATATGGTGCCCAACCTGGAGCAATTTGTCCCTTAGTAATACCACTCAATTTAGGTGGAGTCACATAAGGTCTAAATATAGTATTACCATTAGATGGAACTACGGTTGTATTCCAGTTAAATGGCGTATTTACTAAAATTGTACCGCCACCAGATGTATTCATTACGTAGTATACATTATTAGCAGTATTAGTGTCACCACCGACTGTAATATTAGAGTTAGGGCTTGTAGCCAAACCAGATCTAGCACTACCATTTAGTGTAATATTATTACATACTACATTTGAGCCGTCAGTTGCCGCAATATGAGTAAATCTATCTCTTAGAACTATACTATTATTGAAAGTACATCGTTCAAATCTGCCATTAGTATTACTCATTACTACATTGGCATAATCAGTATCTGAAACTACAGTTGGATATACTTTGAATTGTATATTTTCAAATCCAACATATTTAGAATCTTTAATGATTAATGGAGGTAAAAATACATTACCGCCACCATCTCGTTTAAATTCTAAATGACTTTGAATATTTTTAATTACAACTCCAGTTCTTGTACCGGAATCTGCAAAATCATTTAAATGATCATCCCCGGTATAATCTCCAGATTTGATATTAACATTTATATCACTATAGTTATTGGAGTGAACAAATCTAATTACATCACTTAAATTATTAAATGGAGTTTCTTTATCTCCAGTTCTATAATCTCCAGTATATGCTTGATCTAAATAGATATCTAAAGCAGAGCCTTGCATATTTACTCCATCACGCAATATTCTGGAATTATAATTAACACTATTATTTTTAGAAGTATATGTAATTTTAATATCTTCTATTTGGTCGCCTAATCCATAAATATTAGCACCAAGTTCTGATAAAGTAACTTGGTAGTTATGGCCAACTGTATTTCCGCGAAGTTGTTTAGCATTTGCAGTAACAACTACATCTGTAGGACTAATTTTACGATATATTGCTGGCATTTCTGTGATACCATGATGATGAGATTTAAGCAAATCTACATTGGATGGTACATATTTAGCAGTATTCTGCATACCTTCAGTTAGGCAATCACCTTCTAGAACTACATTACGACCAATATAACTAACTAGTAACCCAATAGATAAGTTATTATAATTATTATTAGCTTTATTGCCGGTTTTATAATAATCATAATCTGCTTGGGAATTATTGTAGAAAGTTAATTCAGCCCCATTAAAGGTTTGCAATCCATTAGGAGCAACTTCACATGGTATATTATTAGATGCACATAAGTTATTATATTTATTATATAAACTTTGAAGTACGGATTGGCTAATACCATTTGGTCCACTAGTAAATGCAGTTTTAGATATATCTGGGAGATAAACTTTTTCTACTTTTTTACCAGTAATTAATTTTTCTAGATTACCATAGTGATCGGCATGGAAATGTGTAATCAGAATAAATTTAAATTTAGTTATTTGATTTTCATCCATACACCGTGTTATGGATTGAAATGATTGATTAGATTCGCTAAAGCAATCTACAATAAACCAATTAGCATTATCAATCCCTACAATTGTGCAATCACCCAAATCAGTATCAGCACCATATTTAGGGAAAATAACACTTAAAGATTTACTTTCTGCCTTTTGAATATCTTTCTTAAATTCAGATAATTCATCTCTAAATCTATTTACGGATTCATCTAATTCAGGTCTATAGATAGTTACCTGATTATTAGATCCTCTGCTACGAGAAACTTTATAAACTACTAGCTCGAATGTATCGCCTTTATCAGCAGAATATCCTAATAGAACTATGGATTTAGAAGTTTCACTAAATTTATAGTTGATTCCTTGAGTTAAACGGATACCATCTTGGAATACTTCTAATTTATCAGTACCAGGATTATAATTTAATACATCAAATTTAATACTAGATTCACCATCTGCAGTTGCAGTATATGTATAAGTAGTGCTATCAATAAGATATGGCATACCATTAGTTACATATAAACGATTAGTCTTAGCATCAAATTGTAAAGATAATTCATCGTTGGCTTTAATTTGTCCGGCTTTTACTGGAGATGCTCCGACAAAAATTGGATAAGATACCCCACCGACAGTTATTACTGCATTATCAGCAACGTCTGCATGGAATCTAGTTAATAAGATATTACCATCAATTAATTTATAGTCATCAGAAAGATTTGTGCCCATATGGGTACTGTCATCTTTTGTAGTACAACGGATAACGATAGCACTTCTATCCATTAAATTAGCCATTACATCATATAGACCTTTAACTGCTGCACTTGTAGCGACTGCAGTAGTATCATTAGTCATATAATCATTACTATACTTAACCATTCTATCGATAGGAATAGTACCTTTAGCGATGTATGCGCCATCAATGAAATTCATTGTTTCAAGCTTAGGAGCTTGAGTATTATAAATGAATTGGAAGTTGATAGTACGGTTAATATCTACTTCTTCTTGGAAAGTAATAGTATTATTTTCCACTGAATAGCGATTTGGATAGATTTGAACTGTACCAATATATACTAGCATAGCATTAGGATAATTAAAATATCCTTCAAATGGTACAGGAATATTGAAAGTTTTGCCTTTTTTAGTTACTACAATAGAATCAAAAGAAGAGGAAATATGAGAAATTTGTCTAATCTTAGATTCTACAGTTTCACCATCATCAGTATAAACTTGAGATGCAATTGTCAAAGGAGCAAAACGTTCTTCACCTTTAACTAAAGTTGTTGGAGTGATATTTTTATAATCACCAATAACTTTACTAATTTCTTGGGAAGCAATTACATTATTCCAATTCTTTTCTTGAGTCCAAGTATAGAATAATTGAGTTCCCTTTACATAGTATACTTTGCCGGCGCTAGCTTTATCATTATTAGATAATTTAAATCTGTCGGCATCTGTATCTAAAGCTACAAAAGAAGAAGTTTTAAAACGAATATCATATGCAACGTCATAAAAAGCTTCATTTGTATCATTTGTTAATATAAACTGACCTTCAGTAATAGGAACCTTAGATAAATCGGCCCGATTAGAAGGTGTAAATTTTAAAGTCGCCATCTAAAATAAACCTCCAGATTAATTATCAATATTCGCGTCTTTACCTACAAATGTAGGAGAAACAGTACAGAACCAGTTAATACCACCATCATAAGAATTAAGTCTAACTAATTGAGCTTCATTATTCTTACTTGGAATGATGCGTTTAGGTAACTTAAGTTCGATACCATCTTTACGAGTAATATGTACATTGAATGCTTGAGCCCCAATATTATGAGGGCTAAGAATCAAGATTATTTCTTGAGTTGTATCAGATACTGCTTTGATGGTAAATTGAGGCTCAGCTGTATCTAATAGGAAGTTATATACAACACCGGGAGTAATTTCCTTAGAAACACCACCAGCTAAATTAACTTGAGATTCTTGTCTTAAGTTATTTCTATTTCTATTTGCATCTTCAAGAGCTTTAATCTTAGGAAGAGGATCTTCTGCAGTTAATAAGCTATTTACTTTAGATTGTAATTGAGCAAAGCTATTAGTTAATGTATTTGTAGTTTGTTCAACTTTCAATACATTTTGTGTTAAGTTAGGAATAGCTTCCAATGCAGTAAGTCTTGTTTTATAAGAGCTTAAAGTATCACTAATATTCAAGTTATCATATGCATCAATACGTGCACTTAGTGCATCTCTAGTTTGAGTATTGGTGGTATTATATTTTTTTAATTCTTCTAATTCACTATTAACCAATCTAGTTCTAGTTTCAATACCATCTGAAATAGTAGAAACTTTTTGTTTTAATTCGTTAATAGTAGCAGTATTGTCACCGGCTTGCTCTAAGGTGGATACTTTTTGTTGTAGAATACTAATCTGAGGTCCATAATCTGTTTTAGCTTCAATTTTATCAACCTTACCTTCAACAGTTTTAACTCTATTAGTCAAGTCTTCTTTTGCTTCTAAAGCAACAAGACGTTTTTTAGCATCATCAATACCAGTTGTAACAGCTTTTACATTATTAATTGCGGATTCAATTTTACCATTAAGTCCATCAGCTGTTGTTTGAGCACGTGTAGCAGTTTCTTTCGCAGTATCTACATCTCTTCGTAAAATAGGAAGATCTGCATATTGATCTGCTGTAATTTTAATTTTAGCTACATCATCTTGAAGTTTCTTAAATTTTTCTGCATCAGGAGGTGCAGTTTCTTCTAAGTGACGTACACGATCTACGATATCAGTATCAGTACGAGCTACCCATTTAACTACATTACCATCTTTAACTGGGTAAGTATTATTATTTGCACTTTTGAATCCATTAATTTCAATATTACCATCGAAATTAGAAATGGAGTCATTGTCGAATTTAATTTGAGGAACCCGATAACGCTTATTAGGTTCATCTAAAGTTTTGATATTAAATTCGGATAATTGTTTAATGTATTCGCCTAGGTTTACGACACCTACGCCTTTGATATTGAATGTATAATTAGATAAATCTACATTCTTCTCTACTTCTTTTAGAATAAGTTCTGTTATATCAAAGATAACAGATTTATCTTCAGCCGAAACTACATATAGCTTGCCCTTTTTATAGTCAAATAAGATTTCTTTCTTCTCTGCCATAAAACGAGAGTTATAATCTAATGCTATAAGAGGGACACGAAGACCATTATAGTTGGAAGTTGCCATTATCGTTTACCTCCTTGAAAAGTTAGATAATTACATTAATGTTCAAAAATAGAGCTAGGGCACAAAAGGCCCTAGCTCTATAGTTTTGAACTTAATTAACCATTTTTATTTATAATAGTATCACCATCATGAATAATAACTTTATCGATATCAATGATTTCATTTTCATCATCAAAGTCAATTTCAGGTAATGGTTTATTGAATACTGGTTTATCTTTTTCTAATATAGCTTCTTCTTCAGAAATTACATGAGATAAACTTGGGTCTCCAACTAATTCACTATTCTTAGGCTCTACATTTAGTTTTTCATAATTAATATGAGGGTTAGCTAAATGATCTGCATTCATAGTATTAGCAATATACATATTTTTATTGAAAGTATTTACATCTTCTACTGCTGTAGTGAATGAAATACCGGCAGCGCCATGTAACTTCTTGTTTTCATATCTAGTCATATCTAATTGAGTAGATGTAGTTTGAGGAGTTACATAAATTGTATAGCTTTCTAAAGGTTTTACTTTGATATATGTAGTAACTTCTTCAGGAATAGTACTAATGCTTCTGGAAGCAGATACGCCATTAGCCAATAGATAATTAAATCTTTGTCTATATGTAGTATTATTACCGGAGCTATCAATTACATATGTATCTGTAGGTTCTACAAAACCAACTTCAGTTGTACCAATAGCAAATTCTGTATGATCTGTAGCAAATAATAGCTCACTACCACCAATAACAGTATTTAGCAATGTAGAATCATATTCATTTGCAATTCTATCATAGAATTTATTTACATCTAGATATTCTATATTACCTGGCTCTGGAATTGGAGCAGTAGAGAAATCAATGTAATTATATCCGCAGAATTGGAAGCTTGCAGAATGTCTATCAATATGATTTGGATCTGCATCAGTAGGAGTGCTCTTATATCCACTACACATTGTAAGAATAATTTCAGCTACATTATCAGGACAAATCCAATATTCTTCACCAGGTGTAGTAAATGCTTGGTTGTATCCTAACATAGTTTCATTGCCATATATTTCAGCAAAGTCTTCAATATATTCATCTGCAATTCTTGTAGTATCGCCCTTATATAAAACTGTAGCAGAGTGTCTATCGGAGTCAAAGTTGATTCTATATTTTAAATTATATTGTGGTAAATCTGTTTTGCAGAGATCATATGCAATATTTACAAATCCATTTTCAGGGACTTTGATTCTATATTTTAATCCAGGATATACTTTCACATTAGTAATTACTTCTTTATGATAGTAATTTGGTCTGAATCTACCACGAGTAACTTCAGTATCATTTAATCGTTTAGGGATAAATGATGGTGTGAAATTATTCTTATCTAAATCAAGATTTGTAGAATAAGGTTTATCTAATGGGATACTAGCTTTAGTTAAGTTATTATATCCAATTACTTTTTCTACATAATCTGCAACTTGAGTTGGTAATACGTAACTAATACCACCATATTCAATATCAGAATCGGTAAAATATCCAAGAGTTTGCATTGCTTTAGTAATTGGCTTAATACGTCCAGCAGATGCAATTGTTTTTACGTTGAGCAAAGATACACCTTTAGGTACAACAAATGTGTACTTAGCAGGAGAGATATATCTATGAGTAGTTGTAGCTAATTCATAAATAGACCTATTTTTTAATGTACTTGTATCATAAGTATAAACAAATGGTAAGCCTTTATTTATACCATTACCTAAATAGTGGGTTCTGATAATATCATTAATAATAGCTTCTTGAGAGGTATCTGGAACTATATGACCTTCAAGATCTGTAATATTATTATAGATATTGAATAGTTTATTAATATCTTCATTAGAAACTTGATTCATTACAATATCATAGTCAGAATTGATATTTCTATATGCATCTAATTCAGGGATAGATGGAGTATAATCGATCAATACTGTATTGAAACGAGTTTGAACGTCACTCTTAAGTCTAATAATATTATTAGCGATATCCTTGATATTATCTCTATCAATTTTCTTACCATTGATGTATAAGAAATATAGATTACTATTCATTGGATGATCTAAATCAACTCTATTTAAATAGATATAACCACGCTCATTAATCAATGGATGCTGTACATCTTCTCGATCTAATGATTTATTAGATTGATTTGCGATATAGAAATATAAGAATGATAATTGTTGACCTTTTAGAAGAGATTCATCATAGTTTAATAAATATAATTTATTATTATCAACGTCAATATTATATCTTGTAGGATCTAAATAAGTTTGATTTGCAAATACCATTACAGAGTTTCCTTGCTTGAAGTAGTTTCTATATGGTAAAGGAATATCAAATTCCATTTGATTATCTACAATCGCTTCAACGTCGATAATTTCTTTTTGAATTACTACATAGTCAGAATCAACTAAAGTGAATGTAATTTGACGATCAGTTGTAGTTACGATATTATCATCAATGATAGTCAATGTATTATTTGTTTTAGAAATAACGTATTGTGATTCTCTAATAAAAGTAGAACCAACAGTAACTAGAATCTTCTTATCTAATAGCATTGAATCTGTCCAAGGAATATTGAATACTCGTTGACCATTTTCAGAGCATACTACAGATTGTGTTTTGAAAGTAGCATATTTAGAAGTATCGGCAATCTTACCAATAGTTGCAGTTTCAGAATCAATTTCCTCAATATATGCAAATATGAATGTAAGAATACGACCTTCAGGAACTCTATCTTCATTATTTAAGAATCTAAAGTCATTACCGTCAATTTCAAATCTACGATTATCAATATAAGTATCACCGATTACACAGAAGAACTTACTTTCTTTTCTATTATAATCGTGGAATAACTTAGGTAATTTAAATACCATCTGACCATCTTGATCTGCACGAACTTCTTCAATAGCAGTTTTTACAGAAACATTCTTGCCAGTGATAAAGTTAAATACTAATTCTTGCCCTCTATCTAAACCTTCAGTAGTAAGTAATTCAACAGTCTTTTCTTTTTTGTCAACGTAGTATTCATTACCATTTAAGAATACGCCGTTCTTAATTAAGAAGAAACTATTATCATCTTCGAAGTATTTAGTATATGGGAGAGGAATACTGAATTTAGTTTGATTAGAAATTGTAGCTCTAACTGTAACAGCCGCAGTGCTTACTTTATTCTTATCATTAGGATAAATGAATACGAATACTACTGCAGTACCTTTGGCGAGACCAGTGTTAACATTTAAGAATCTGATGGTTCTAGTCTTTTCATTGATAATATATCGATTAGGGTTTACATATAGCCCACGATAAGAAACGAAGAAGAACCCATTAAATCCTTCTGGATAAGGAATTTCAAATTCTAATTGATTATCTCTTTCAGTAGTAACGAATCTAGGATCTACATTAAGTACATCTTCTTCTTCGATACCGCCATAAGGATTAAGATCAATATTTTTATTATAAATAAATACAAATGTTAATTCACGACCATAATCTACATAATCGTCAGGATCAGTAAATACAATCTTACGGCCAATTACATTATATCTAGATTGGTCTACCATAACGGAGCCTCTCATTAAGAAGAAGCTTTCTCCATTAAGTAATTGAGATCTAGATGGATAAGGAATACTAAACATTGGCTGCTTATCTATAGTTGCTCTAACTGTAACCACATCAACTTGGTTAGAACGACCAATATCTACATAGTTAAAGTCATAAGGTAAATAGAAAACATCGATTGTATCCCCAGGTTGAGCTACTCTACGGACATGGATACATACTTCAGTGGAAGTATTTTCCACTTGTGGTACAATTACCCTATACATGTCTTTTGTAAGCATTCTATTATTATGGAATACTACAAATCGTTCAGTATTGAGGCAAGGAATAAAGTCACGACTAAAGAAATAACGAACAGTTGGTTTATTTACTTGGAAATGAGCATATTTGAATTGGTTTTTAGCAGCCATATAAATAGTCTTACCATAATATGCTGGATTTGTAAATGTAATTCGTTTATGATCTTTATCAACTTTATATTTAACGTCAAAGATAGTACGTTTATTGAAGTTTAGCTCTTTATAAATATGATCTTCTGTATAGTTAGCAAATACCATTAGATCATCATATTTAATTAGAGTATTTTCAATACTATTATTATCCTCAGTACAATTTACTTCGATGAAGTTATTATTAACTCCAGTAAAGTAAACAATTTCAAATGTATTATAATCTGCAATCTTAGAGATTTCAGTATCAGTTAATGGAACTTCAAAATCAGCACCAACATAGCGAATTCTATGATAATGATCCCATAATTCACCATCTTTATGAATCATTACATATACATCTGGACTCTTATGGAATCCACGAGGCATTCTTAATACATTATTAGAAATATTTTGTTTAAATTCAGCACCAGTAAATTGATGGCTATGAATTTTAAGACGTTTCTTATATAAATCATTGAATAACTTAGAGTTATATCGACTTATATATCTAATACCGGAGTTTACATTATCTTCATACTCAGTATCGCCTTTATATTTGAAATCGAAGTCTCTACCTAGAGCAGTAGTATCTAGTTGAGGCATTTCATTTTCTTTTTCGGCAACTAAGTGTTTAAGAAGAGTTGTATTTTCAGGAATAGTGATATTGCTTAAGTTATGGTTAGTGATATCTCTATAGAAGTATTTGATATCCAAATCATAATCGATTGGATCCCCATTATTCATAGAAATTAAGTTAAGATTCTTTACTTCTGGATCTAAATCTTTATCAAATAAAGAATTCTTCCAGCATAAGAAGTTATTATTAGTTAATTTGAATTTAGAGTTTACCTGTAAATCATAATTAACTAATTTACCACCATTAAGAGTCTTGATGTTACCATAAGTAACACCCATCTTTTCGGTATCTAAGCTATAAACAGTTGCACCAAATCCAGATAACGTACCATCATCAGCAAATCTAAATAATTCTTGATAGCCGCCAGGAATACGTCTGGATTCGGAATAACTCATATATGTATAAGGGAGATTTACTATAGCTACTTTTTCGATATGAAGACCATTAACATCTTCAGTCTTCATTTCGTCGGCTACAATATATGTATATTTGGAGTTGCGAACAACTCGGAATGAAGACCATTTAATATGATGACCATTTACGAAAAGCATAAATGGATATACTAAACCTTCATTAACCGCATCAGTCATTCGTTTATCAAAGTTAATATTCTTTCTATTAACTTTTAGAACTCTATATCGAACACCTGTTACTCGTAAGATAAAACCTTTTGTTTCATAGGTTACATATTTACGAATACCATCAGAAACGTAATAGTTTGTCTTTTTCCAAGACAAATCTACCACTTCTGGTACTATACCTTTTTGAATACTAGAAATATTAGTTGTAGAATAATTCTTAAGTTGATCAACGTAGTTATAAACTTCGTTATCGTAACGCTTCATAGTAATTGCCTCCCGTTTCTAGAATACTTTTTACATATTCTGGAAGACCACGGTTAGTAACTTTTTCAATAGTAGATTGATTATTCAAATAGCATCCAATATAAGCATTAGTCATCATAGAAGAGAATGCAGGGAAATATTCTAATGCAAATAAAGTGGATGGAGTATATAATTTAACCCAAGCCGCAATAACTGCTTCAGTAGTTAATTTTTGCAATTTCAATGCTTCACGAAGCATCTTAACAAAGTTATCAATATTTCTGAAAGAGTCTTTATCAATATAGGTTTCAATTAATTCAACTTCACGTTCAGAAATACGAGCAATTTGTTTAGAGAAGTCTGTATTGTTTGCATATTCATAAGTATCTTTAGCACCGCCCATGATATTACGAATGAAATATTGGGATGCTAAGAACACACATCGATTATGGATATTACTTACAGAGTTTGTTTTGAATAAGTAATTAATTACATTATTGAATAAACTTGCAAATGCATAAGAACCAGCTTTGATAGTGGAAGATTTAGAAATAATTCCACGATAGCCAGAAAAATACATTAAGTTTACAGATGCATCTAATAAGTAAGCAACTAATTGTTTGATATTATTGCATACATATTTACCATCTTTTTTATCAAGAATTTGGGAGCAATCTACGTATACAACATATTTGCCATTGCCGCCTTTAACATCTTTTGCAGTAACAACACGAGTGCTACGATTTAGAGGATGTTTGCTAATATATAATCTAATAGATTTAGATTCCATTGCAGCTACTAAGAAACCACCAACTTGGCTTTTCTTAACATCATATGCTACATCAGCGAACTCATCAGATTTTACATCAATTAGAGTACCACCATGAATAAAGTTTAGAATGGATTTTTCATATTCATCTTTATATTGCTTGAAGATGAAAGTTTCGTTTATCAGTTTACAATTCAACTGTTGTGCCATTTAGTAAACCTCCTTGAGTTATAAGAAAATATTACTACAATGTTTAAAATATGAGTGTATACACCCCTAGGGGCTTGAAGCACCTAGGGGTTATATAACACTGGAGATTAATTATTAAAATGAAATTAAACAAAAGAAAAGAGTAAACTAACAAATAGAGCTCACAAAAATCTTAAGGTTAAGGTGAATATAGTTGGCGAAACTATATTTATTATAAAGTTCCCATGAAATTTTTATAAACAGTAGTTTTTACATTAAAATACTTTATAATGATTGAGCGAGGTATTAATAATGTCTTACTTTAATATAAATGACGATATAATTGAGACTGGAACTTATGAGCATGGTACAAATAAAGTTCCTAGTGTGACACAAGTATTACATCATATTCATGAGGATTATATAGCTAATTGGGCTAATTCTCTTGGATTCAAAGGTATAGGTTATAGAAAAGAATTAAATAGATATGCAACTGAAGGTACTAAAGTTCATAATGAAATCGAGAACTTCCTAAGAAATGGATCTCCAATGGTTTCTGGTGATAATATTAGTATGGGATTTGCATCATTTCTTAAATGGTTTTTAGATGCTGGAGTAAATAGTGGCAAAATGATAATCCCACTAATGCTAGAGCAATCTTTTATTGGCAAATATTTTTGCGGTACTATTGATGCAGTATTACAAATAGGAGATAAGATTCATATAGTAGATTATAAGACATCATCTACTATCGGATATAAGTATTTTATACAGCTTGCCGCATATAAATATATGCTAGATAAAGCTGGATTACCGTGTGATTATTTAACGGTATTACAATTAGATAAATACAAAGCAAATGCAAACCAATATTCTATCTCAATTAAAGATAATGCTGAATTGTTAGATGAACTATTTAATGCATTTGTATATACTTTAGAATCTATGGTATCTATAAATACGGTTAAAGAAATTAAAGTATCAGATTTTAAATTTAGGAGTATCAAATGAATGAGATTAATGTATCTTCTCTTGATATTATAGCAAGAATTCTTACTATATTCATATTTTCATATATTTTAGTAATAGTCATTCAAAATGTAAGAAAATCAAAAAATAAAAAATATTCTAATGATGAAAATTTAAATATAATCAGTCACTTCTTAGTCGTAGGAACTAGTGTGCTATCTTTGTATGCATTACTCGTAATACTCTATGAAATTATAGTTAATCGTATAGGGTGATAGATATGTCAGATGGTAATATAGATGAGGTTAGTCTCCATCTATTATTTATACAAGCTTTGGCAAAGAAAACTTCATATGATAAATCTAATTTAATATATAGAACTTATTGCTTATATTTATATAAGAAGTCTATATCTGATATAATTAAGTATATCAAGAATGAAAATATTTACGATGTATTATATGGACTTCTTTCAATTCAATGGTCTCTAAAAGATGCATATTATATATCAGAAAATTCTAGAATAGATAGAACTAAGGATAATAACTTTAGTGCTATTATTATAGAGAAAGATGATAAAAAGATAAATGCCATAGTTGGACCAATCCAATATACTGCATCTAATAAACATATTGAGGCTAATATAACTTATATAGATGATGAAAATAGAATGGCTTATACAATCAATAAATATTCTAAAGAAGATGATAATCCTCTAAAGAAATATATAGAAGATGAGATTAGGAATATTATAATTGAGTTCATGAAGTCATTGATTAAAAATTCTTAATATTAATATATTATAAATATGAAAGAAAGGTCTAGTGATTTAAATCACTAGACCATTATTTTTATTTATTTTAGGAGGAGTATATTATGGACAATAATTATTTTGGCAGAACTTTACGTCGCACGTTTGATATATCTGGTATAGATATTAGCGAAGCTGGAGTTAAACGATTATCTGATTCTACTGAATTTTGTTATGCATGTTATCCAATCATTGAAGTTCTAAAAGTTCTTAAAGGACCAGATTGGATTCATCTTCTCAAGGAGATCGAATATCTAAGAGGTAGGATTACAAGAGCTTGTGGATGGTATACAGTTAATGTATATACATTTGTAGGAACGTCTGATAAACATATCGAATTCAAATTATATCCAGATCAAATAGCTTGGATTTCTATTACATTTGCATTACGTGGAGATAATAGATTAGAAATTGTAAAATTAGAATACAATGAAGAAGCTGGCAATTTCTGTTATTTCGAAAATACACATTTGGCTTTATTCATTGATGCAGTATATAGTTTGTACGATACATTATTTACTGCTATAGATTATGAGGATCCATTGATCAAGTGAGGAGATTTAATATGAAATATGGTGTAAAGGAAATAAAAAACTTTAATGAATGCATTAAGAATTTATTTGTTCTATCTGTTTTAGTAAGAGGAATTCTTGTCTGTAAAAAGGGAACTAGAAGTGATATCTGTAAAACTTCAAAAGGTTTAATTACAGATACTCGTATTATTATTGGTGGTTCTAAGATAGCAATTCAAATTGGTAATATTAAGATTGCTGCAACCACATTGAAAACCAATGATATTAATGTAACTATTGAAAATGAAGATAAAAAATCTATGCGTGATATCAATGGTTTCATCTTAGATATCTATACAAATCTTACTAATAAATATGGCTTCTATGTACTTCCTGAATTCGAGCCACATAATACAACTAAAGTTGTATATGCTAAGACTGGTGAAATTATATTAGCCACATATACTAAACTTTGCAATAACTATGCAGACCGTGCTAAGTTTATTTATAATAGACTTACTGAAAATAAACTAACACATTTAGATCTTAGTAAAAATACTGTAGCTATTGAAGAAAATAATATTCTCATTATTGATGGAGTATCCTATTTTAATTGCGAAAAAGATCTAGCATTTACTGTTGTGGATACAGATCGCAAATTAAAATTGTTTGAACTTACCGATCTATTTCCAGATGCAAGATCCATGTCAGGAATGGTTAAAGAAGTACGTGCAACTTTAGCATAAAATTATAAGGAGATTCTAATATGGATCTCCTTATTTTTTTTTATTTTTATAGTATTTTTCACATACTCATAATACTTATTAATTTTTTTAGGAGCATAATAAAATGAGCGATTACGTATATAATAATTTACTAAGAAATATTATCGATGAATTTAAACAAAAAGATCTTGATAATATTAAATATGAATTCTCTGAGAAAGATATTGCTAAAGCTAGAGTAGAATTATCTTTATACTGTAGAGATTTCGATGAAATCCCTGAAGAGATTCCTACAGTAGAAGATTTCTTACGTCCACAAAAAGACATTCTCCCTGTTAAACAATCTAGAGAACTTACTGAATTATATTCTTTCATTACTTTGATGAATGTAAATGATCTATTAAAGCAATTAAAAGATCTTATTATTAATGAAGACAATTCTTATATAATTTGTAATACTAAAGTATTAGATAATGAACGTATGTTAACATGGGGATTTACTGCAAATTTCTTCTATGGTTCATTTAATAATTTCAGCAATATTAAGGTTAGATATGATAACTCTGGGATTATTGATAATAATACCCATGATATATTAGTCGCTGGAGTTGTAGATTTTATTTATAGTAACGTGAAACTTGGGTTATTGTAATGGAAAATAAAGACTATAAGAGTTTAGTGATAGATACCATCAAAGAACTCAATAAAATAAAATCACTAAATAAGCCAGATGCCGCTAGAGAAGCATCTGAGTTTATTGGTGAAAGATTAGATAGAGAGCTATTGGTTAGTAGCCATAATATCTTTGATTTATTTAAAGACATCATCAATCCAACTGAAGATCTATTAGATGATCTTAGAAAGACTGATTGGTATGATGAGTATGTGAAATATAATGGTTATAAAATAATTAAGTTATTTAAAGTTAAACCATTCACCGAACTTACTTATTATGAGAAGATTGCTGTCTTAACTGAATTTAAAGAATTTAATATATCGGAAGACCAAACTATTGTCAGAGATATATTCTTGGATATTCTTAAAAGCGAAGATACTAGAATATTAAAATTAGCTACAGCTAACTATATTTATCATAATGGATTATCTAAGAATATATTTAGCTTTACAGATATACCAGACTCATTAATAAATAATCCAGAAGTATTAGCTTATCTAGTATTAATGAACTTAAGTGATTCTATCTTTATTACAGATAAGATTAAAGAAGATGAATCATTTAATAGTAGTATCGATTATATGAGTAGACTTGTGTTTAATATGCCTATAGATTTGGAATTAAATAAAAAAGAAAACTCTATTAGGTAATATATATTTTAACTATATATTATTTAGGTGATATGATGATGCCTCTACTCCCTGGCATATGTCATATCGAACCCATATAAAGGTTTATAACTAGAGACACACAACACATACAAAACACACACTAACAACCAAAACACACATTGAATAATAATGAAATTTTATAATACTCTCCTATAAAATAAATTCATAAATTCTCTCTCATCTTACATGAAAACTTTTCTACCATGTGTCTCTAGTGTATAAACCATTTTTTTTTATTTATTTCACGAAAGGATGGTCAACAGATATGAATGAATTGACTCCTAGACAACTTTTTAAGGATATAAGTCCTTACCTAATTGGCCTTGCAGAATTATGTAAAAAAGGCAAAGAAATCAACGATGTAGTCGGAGCTAGTGTACGTAATAATCTATGTACATTTGAAGGCTCTAGTGTAATCAATGATGTAGTAATATTTAAATTCGAATTTAAATATGGAAACTGTTCAATTACAGTTTTTGATAAACAAGTCAAATCTATTAAGTTTGAACTTAGTAGATCTTTAGACTTTATTACATTATTAGCTCTACGTGGTACTATTATGATTCTTGGTGAAGGATATGATTGTGATTATTCTTCATATGAAAGTGATACCAAAGTAGGGTCTATTAGAATTAAGAGCGTCGGCGGTAATGAATTTACTAAAGTTATGCCGATGTCTTTATATAATAAAAATATCATTACAAGTAGACTTAGATCTATTTGTGAATATATAAAAGCTAATTCTGATAAAGTAAAAGAATATGAAACAAACTTCGAAGAATTATCTGATGATACTTTCCGCGTTGTATTTTATTACGGCGTTAATCTAGTAAGAATAATCGATCATTATTATGACTCTATTTCTTGTGACTTAGATGTGACAGATATTAGAATCACCTCCAGATATAATATTAGGAATTTTACATACGGAAGCGATGTATTCAATCTTCTTAAAATTGTAAAACGAATTCCTAAATCTATTAAGGAGGAAAAATAAAATGGAAATGAATTTATTTATGGGTGCTGTTATTGATATGCCAAACAGTAAGGCATCTAGAATTATAAAGAAGTTCTGTGAACCATTTATTGGAGCTGAATTTGTAATCCATTCCAATTTATATGAAGATTCATATAAAACTTCTTATGAAAAAATTACAGATTCTAAAACTATTAAGCATATCATTCATTTAAACTGCGATGATGAAAAGCTATTTGATCTTAGCTTTGAACTAATTAGAGGGAAAAATGAAGTTCAAATAATGGCCGGTGGCACAGTAGTTGAAGATGATGGAGTTATCAAAGTAATTAGAGCATTATCTTCCTCTATATTGTGCGATCTAGGCGTAGTAATTGATGAGCATGATGAAGCTTTAGATAATTTTGAAATGTGCTACTCTCTATATGATATGGAAGATATAGATGATGATAAATTAAAAGAAATCTTTACAAAAATACTTCAACCTATATTCAAAATTTCAAAAATATATGGTGCACTTAATGCTATAAATGTAAAGAGATTCAATATTTCTGTTGAAAAGGATATGGTTAAAATATTCACAAATGATGGTAATATGGTAGCTATATCACCAACTGATATTATAGTATCTAATGAAATATTTGAAAATCCTAATTATATCGATTATTTGAATAAAATGGCTGATGAAATTAGTACCTATACTAATGCATTAGTTAAAACCACCAAGAAGCCAATTGCTGCAAGATTAACAGAAGAACAGCATTCTAAATTGGGCTCCATAGTACAAAGCATAATCACTCCAGAATTAATTGAGTCTATAGATGTTAGACCAGGCCAAGATCCTGTATTTGTAGATGAAGATGATAAAAATTATATCTACGTTCAGGGCCCGACTAATAAAAACTCAGTTGTAGTTTTGGGGATCAAAAGCAAGCTTACTGGTAAAATATTTATATTAAACGTAGCTATTGATAGGATTTATTGTTTCTTATTTGAAGAAAAGATTAATAAGAATGGTAATATTACACTCAAAGGCATGAGTAAATTAGATGATGAATTATTCAAAGATCTTGAAGATTATGCTGAAATGTGTAAAATTAAAAATTCTGATATAATTCTTGGAACTTCAGAAATTAAGAAAACTCTATTATCTTAATGAAAGGAGCATAGTAAAATATGCAATCTGAAGACAAATATAAAAATATGTATCTTGATTTGATGGATGTATTAGCATTAGTAGTCATCAATCAAGGTAATAAAGATTTTAATATTGATGAAGAACTATCCAAACGTGGATATGAATTATAGAGGAGAATAATCATGAACCTTAAAGAAGTTAGTACTAAAATTAAAAGCTTAAAAGCTAATTATGATTTATTTAATGCATTCTTTGCTGGAATTTATAATTTCAATACAGATGATGAATATATCTTCTTCAATAAGACTGCTACTATGCTATATCCTTCTGGTACAAAACTCAATATTGAATTATATCCAGATAGAGTAGATCTTAAATCTCTATATAAAGACGTGGAAGAATTTATAAAAGACCATGATGCTTTCGATAGCTTAAGAAAACGCATAAAAATGGTAGATATGGATTATAAAGCTTTGGATAAGAAAGTAAATAAATTATTCAAAAAATTAAAGATTTCTGAAAAAATCAATACTAAGAATTTTTCCTATTTTAAATTCACTACTGACCTATATGCAGATGATGAAAAGAACTTTACTATCGAAACTGATTATATCGACTACCGCATGTATCGTCGTAATGGTGATATCATTTCTATCATCATGGGCATAATCGATGAAAAAGGTAAAGTAAGCACTACTGCATTCGTTTACCGTTATAAAGATTATAAATTTACTAAGATTGCTGACAAGAAGGCTATTGAAATTATTAATGATATGCTTGCTTAATGGAGGTATATATGGAGAATTTACAAAACCAATTCTTTGATGTAGTCACCCATAAGAAGCCTAAAAATCCAATTAAGCTATTGATGTATAAATACATTATGTGGAGATATTTTAGAGATTTGTCTAGACTGTCTCCTTCATTTAATACCTTAGTAGAGATGGCAGCATTCATTAAACTAGCTGAAACTGTATGGTTTTATAGAAATGATGAAAATAATATATATATAGATTTACCAGTCACATATAGTAGAGAGGGATCTATTTATATTATATTGATGGTATCTGAATCTACATCTTGTACAATCGGATTGAAACAAAAAAGCAATCAAATTAGTATTTCTATAAAAAATATATCAAAGAATGAAATCACTTCAAGCATTAAGTTTAAAGATGGTGAATTAGAAATCAAGAGTAAAATTGATGAAATTCTATTCATTAATATTTTAAATGCTTTGATGAGATCTTTCATTAACCTTATGAAATATTGTATGGAGATAAATGATGAGCGACGAATTTAATATTAAAGACCAAAATTTAAGTTTTCCACAAGGAATAATGACTAGATATGTATCAAATTTAGCTAAGGTCATAGATAAATTTAGAACTATAGATAGATCATTTAGATCTGAAGTTTTAGATAGTGGTATACGATATAACAATCTTAATATGACAGTAAAAGAATATAAATTTGATATTTTTACACCAACATATGAAGTTAAACTCTCATATGGGCCTACAGATATTAAATATGTATACAATTATGAAGATGGCTATGTTATCAATATGCGTATTACTTCTTCATCGTGGGATTATATTAATATAGTAACACCAGTATGTGCAATACGAGCATTCGCTGTATTTTTATGTAATATTTTAGAATGTAGTACTGAAAATGATTTTAAGACTGCAGATGATGATTGCATTAATGTAGTAACAAAAGATGAAATTCTTTATTTACGGTCTACTCAGAATCAGAATGAAGATACCATGCTATCTAAGAAGATATATAATATGATATATTCATTACTGAATGATGAATTATCTATCCGTAAAAATATACGTGGCGTAGATTATGAAAATGGTATTTATACTATTAGGACAATGATAAACAACCATGTTTTATTTTATTACAAACATATAAGATTATTACATTCTAGAAGTGCTACTTCATCTGAATTGTATGGAATTCTAGAACGTATCGAAGAAGTATAAATAAAATTACCCTAGGAGAATTAAAACTCCTAGGGTATTATTTTTATATTTTTTAATTAATGAACAAACAGTTTAATAAATGATGTGAGGTCCTTCAAGGAACCTCACGGTTACTTTTTCTTAAGGAGCTTAGTAATGCAAGAAGAAATCTTAGTTGAAGCTCATATATCAGATATACACTTTGGTGTATTTGAACCATCAAAACAATATCAGATCTTAAAACAACAGTTTATAGATCGTATAAATTTATTAAACTTAGACTTAATATCAATCAATGGAGACTTATTCCATCATAAGTTCATGAGTAACTCAGATGCAGTTATGTATGCAATGAAATTTATTGATGAGTTAGTCCAAATTTGTAGACAAAAACAATGTACCTTGTTTATATTACATGGTACTCCATCACATGATGCAAATCAAACGAAGTTATTTTATAGATATATGAATGATCCGACAGTAGATGTACGGGTTATTGAATCTATAAAATTCGAATATGTAAAAGGAAAACGAATCCTATGTATACCTGAAATTGCAGGATTAGGAAAGGAGTTTTACGAGAATATATTGTATACGAATGTATATGATGCAGTCTGCATGCATGGTACAATTAGAGGTGCAATATATGGGAAAGATAAAATGGATCTAGATGCTCCAAGTCCAGTATTTGGTATGGAAAACTTTAAGTATTCTATGGGACCAATTATATCTGGGCATGTACACGTATCTGGATGCTATGAAAAAGATTTTTACTATTGTGGGTCACCATATAGATGGTGCTATGGAGAAGAGCAACCTAAAGGTTATTTGATCTTACTCCATAATATAACTACTAGAAATTATTATATTCACTTTGAAGAAATCAATTCTTATAAATATGATACAATAAATTTTGATGAGATGATCAAAGATGATCCTCAAAAGATTATTGAATTTATAAGGCAACGGCAAGCTGAAGGTGTAGATAATATCCGTATGGAATTTACACTAGAGCATGAGAATATAAATATTCTAAAATCATTCTATCGGAATAATCCTAATATAGCAATTAAATGCGATTATAAGAATGATATAATCAGACGTCAATCTCAAGAGGTACTTGAGCAATGTAAGGAATATGATTACATTACGGACAAGAGCTTAACTGAGTTTGATATTCTAAGTAGATATATAAATGATAATAAAGGTTATGCTTATATTACTCCACAAGAATTAATCGATCTTTTAAAAGAATAATTTGTTATGGTGATGAAGTGAGGGGCTTAAATGGCCAAGAGTGATATTGGTAGTGGATTCAATTTACCATTATCGTCGTTAGTATTATATGCTACGTATATAATGAGAACTATCCACGTATCAAATAGATCTGTATTAACTGACTTACGAGATCTACTATCAATGGTAGATCCGAATAAAAACTACAGTGTTGAGCAGACTAGAGAAAAAAATACATTTAAGTTTCTTTCTCAGTTAGTCGAGGCCCGACTCAAAGGATATGAAAATAGAGATATATTACTTCAGGCCGCAACAGATGGTGTAGATACAGAGAATTTATTTCCTATATCTAAGCTAGATGATGCGTTGAGTGTTAATGAAATTGGATATATCGAAAGTAATATCAATGTAAATAGAAATAGCTTTTACACTCAGTCTATGATGTCAAATGTATATGCTGATTATGCAGACTTTGCAATGGCAGATGAATCTCAACGTGTAAAAATTATTGACAAAGTTCAACGTCAGATTATAGAAGTGAACAGAAAGATCAAAGAAACTGCTAGTATTAGTGGAGTTTCTGAATCTTTATCAATTTCTGACGAGGAAGAATATGAAGCAGCCATTACTCATTTATATAATCGTAGCGTAAATGGTTCTACGAAACTTAAATGTGGTATGGAAGCATTCAATAGATCTCTTAATGGAGGCTATGAAAGCGATCGTTGTTATATTTATTTAGGCTTACCAGGTGAAGGTAAATCTAGTACTTTGCTAAATTTAACTTTACAGCTTAAAGCCAATAATAAAGACGTAATAACAAAAGATCCAACAAAACGTCCATGTATTCTTTTCTTAACAATGGAAAATACTTTGACAGAAACTTTAGAACGTGCATTTAGCATTCTAGTTTCTGATGAAGATATTAGTTCATTTGGTAGTGAAAAAGAAATTATGAGATTACTTAGAGAGAATGGCTTAAAGGTTACAAATGATAGTCCTATAGATATAGCATTTAGATATGCTCCAAGTAATTCTGTAGATACTGATTATTTGTATACGTTATATGAGCAGCTCCAATCTGAAGGTAAAGAGGTTATTTGTTTAGTACAAGATTATATTAAACGTATTAGACCTCGCGACTTCAAACTAATGAATGGCGATATGCGTGTAGCACTTGGTGCGGTTGTTGATGAATTTAAAGAATTTGCAATAGCTAAACATATCCCAGTAATTACTGCATCTCAAATGAACCGTGATGCGGCTAAGATAATCGATGAAGGCCGATATAAAAATGAATCAGATCTTGTAAGGAAGATTGGTCGTTCTAATATCGGTGAATCTACATTGATTACAGAAAATGCTGACTCGGCATTTATCATAGTTCCAGAAACTGGAGCAGATGGTAATAGATATCTCGGTGTATCTAATGCTAAGAAACGTTTTAAAAATCAATCAGCACCTTGGTTCTATCAACCTTATTCTAAAGAAAGACCTTTAGAATTATTGCAAGATACTAAGTTAGCTGAGCCATTATTTAAAACATCTCTTAATGAGCTTAAAACTTCTACTAATAGTGGTGGTTGGGGACAATTATCAGAATCTGTTAATGTAGCCAAACCAAATGATAAAGTAGAAGATATAGCTAAAAATTATAATGTAAGTAACGAGTTCGCATCTGAAGTTAATAAGTATATGAAGCTTAACGGTAAGAAAATCATAACTCGTAATGACGTTAAAGACATAGTTATCGGAAATGGCTTCATGTATGGAGAAATGACCCCAGATCAACAGGACTACTTATACGTAATTAATGGATTTGATCCAGAAAATAGCAAAGACGGAATGAATACTATTCGAAGCTATAAAACTAATCAATTAGAAGATGGGGCTCCACGAGTAGTAGTTCAAGAAGCTTTCGAAAATAATGAATTATATGCAAAAGCTTTTATTAATGATACATTTGAATTTAAGTGGTAGAAAGGTCTAAGCCACTGAATAGCTTAGACCTAATTCTAGTGTTTAATTTTATGATTATCATTAAAAGTTTTAGTATTAGTATTCTCTTGAGTATAAATGTCTGATAGATATTCTTTAAGCTTAGGCTTTGGAATAAGGTATAGATATTTCCTACCAAGATTAAAATCTTTTACATTATATAAGTCATTTAATCGAAGTATAATATAATATAGCTCAGCATTATCATAAATATCATATGCTAATAGCTTAGGTCTATATTTGTACTTCAATATTTCATCTTCAGTTAGTTCAACTTTAACTGAAGCTTTCTTGAATTCATCAAAATAGTCATCAGTGATAAGATTGACTACTGGGAATTGAATATTTCCTCGTTCTTCTACGAGAGACATATTCTGATAATCAGTCCCAATGGTTGGTTTATTACTAATAAATTGCTGGATGCTATTTATTGTTTTCATTATAGCCATCGTAATCTCTCCCTACAACTACAGGTTTATTAATGTCTCCGCCAAGGAAAGATATAGTAAATCTAGTTCCTGGGGGAATATATTTCGTTGGAAAATTTCTTACAACTTCTTTAGGCATTTCAATTAGGATATTAGATCCTGTCTGCACACTGCCAGTTGTAAGTTTGTTTTTATTTATGATATTTTGATTTCTAACTTTAGATGTAGTCTTAATAGGAGATTTCATATTCATCGGATTAAGTGCTTGCACATAAAACGTCTGATAACCTGGCTCATATTTATTACACACAGAAGTTAGAATGCCGACTTCAGTGAAACCTAATCCTGAATCGGAATTATACTTATCATCCATATTAAGTCACCTCGAAAATATAAAAGTATAGTACTTTAATGTTTTTGGGTAAGGAGAATATATGAATATGCTACAACCTGCAATGATTTGTAACTGGGATGAGTACGTAAATGGTTTCGTATTATCCCTTTGTAGTAAAGTCGGTCTCCAGAAAGATCTTCACACTGGAAATATGTGTTTAGAAGATGATAATGGAGATCTTATAGTATTAGACTATAAAGGCAAATTTCTAAGATTCCCATTAGATTGCTATAATAGCCTATTCAATGACTGGATCATGTTTGATCCTTTATATAACAAGAATGTCATGAAGTTTATCTTTGATGTATTCATTGATAACTTTAAAGACAGTGTATATTTAGCAAGCTACTATAAAGTATTCGGTAAGACAATGAATTCTAAAAGCAGATTAACAGCTTTATTGTCCGATGGTACTTCTTATAGTACTCGTGAATATTATAATCCATCTCTTCAATATATGGAGATCATCGATTTCTTATTATTTGGAGTAGCCAATATTGATTATTCATATTTGGACTATCCACCACCAGTAGAAATGCCTAAACGTAAAGGGCGTGCTAAGAAATGAGATTCAAATTAAATCCTGGTCAGCAAGCCGTAGTTGATGCGGCAGTAGATTGGTTTAATAATTCTTCTGAGTTAGTATTCCAATATACTGGTGCCGCTGGTACAGGAAAAACAGTCGTACTAAATGAAATAGTGCGACGTCTTAATATTCCATTAGAAAATATAATGCCTATGAGCTATACTGGTACTGCCGCTATCGTAATGCGTAATAGAGGAATGACTAATGCTAAGACAATTCATTCCTCTATATATGAGCCAGTTGAAGGCATCCTATATGATGATAGTGGAAAGCCAGTAATGGATGAGTATTTCAATAAACCTAAGACTAGATTAAAATGGGTTAAAAGGGAATACATTCCAGATAAAAAACTAATCATCATTGATGAAGCATCAATGACTCCTAGGAGTATGGTTAAAGATATAGAATCCTTTGGTATAAAAATTATAGCATGTGGGGATCTAAATCAATTACCACCTGTCGGAGATGAACCTGGGTATCTTGTATCTGGTAAAGTTCATAGACTCACTCAGATCATGCGTCAAGCAGAAGAGTCTGGAATAGTATATCTCGCAGATAGAGCTATTAAAGGTTTGCCAATCCAATATGGATTTTATAATAATGCAGTTGTAATACCAGAAGATGAACTAACTGATAAGTTATCATTGCAATCTGATATTATACTATGCTGTAAAAATAAGACTAGAGAGATAATCAATAAGTATATTAGGGAAGATATATTGAAGATTAAGACCCAATATCCTACATTCAATGAGCCGTTAATCTGTAGAAAGAATAACTGGAGCATCGAATCTAATGGTATTAACTTGGTTAATGGCCTTCGTGGTGTAGTCAGAAATTATCCAGATATAACATCTATCAAGGATAATATGAAGTTGATGACTATTGATTTCTTAGATGATGGTAATAACTTATTTCCGCAACTAGATATTGATTTAGAGTACTATCGTGCACCATTTGAAGCACGAGAAGCTCTTAAAAGAAATCCATATAATAGAGCCGATAAGTTTGAATTAGCATATGCTATAACCACTCATCTTTCTCAAGGCTCTCAATACCATCATGGTATTTTCATGGAAGAGTATTTGCATAAAGATATAATGAGCAATCTTATTTATACTGGTATAACAAGATTCTCTAACTATCTTGTATATGTAAAACCTAAACCAAAATTCCTCTAAATAATATATTATAATCTTGTAGGGTATATGACTCTACAAGATTATTTTATTTTAAGGAGGTATTGTGTTATGACAAACATAAACCAAACAATCGACAATGGAAATATTTTTGAACAACCGCTAAAATTAGCGATGTTCCCTGATGAAACAGGTAAGATTAAAGTTGATCCAGAGGAAAGACCTTATACCTTATTCATCTTCTTTGTAGATGGATACGATCAAGAAAAAACATTTAAGTTTGCTATTGGGCAAACTGCAGTACGGGAATACATCATTGAGAATGCCGATATCATCGATTTCGAAAAATCTCTAATCTCGTCCTGGACAACAAAACCATGTGATCCTGATGGATTTATTACATTGGTTCAATTTATGCACTATTTAGATACCATCACTGATGAAGATGGAAATAAATGGTTTGAAGATGATTTCGATATTCAAGAATATCTTGAATCTCAAATCGAAATCGATACAATTTCTGATGAAGAACGTGATCATTACAATAACGCAATTCATCTAGTAATGCAAAATTCTATTTTGAGAGATATTGATAGAATTGAAGAAGGAGACGGTAGTTATGATGTCTAATGATATTACAAGTGTTTCTAATGCATTTGAGCAAGGTAAATTAGATTGCGAAAAATGGTTAGCTAACTTATCTCAAACTAATCAACCAGTTCAAGTTCCTAGATGGCCAACTCATCCTTCTACTAAGGAAGAGCATTATTATAGAAAAGGCTTTGAAGAACGATTCACCGAGATGACTAAGATTAGTACTAATCAAGCCGCCCGGTTATCTAAAAAGAACTATAATCTTAACGTCCATAAAAATGGTAAGGCTCGTCCTAATGCACTTGATCGTGAAATCAAGTCTAAAGGTGCAGACTTCTTATCTAAGTATGGTGATAGATTCTATACTGAAATTAAGAATCTTTCTGAACGTATTTTACGTGACTTATCTAATGCGAATATTAATGTACCTGATTATGAAGAATACTTCAAATCCAATCAGTTGCTTGATAGCTTAATTTCTGTAGCAACAGCTAAGTCTAATTATCATACGTTCGTAGCAAATGCAATTCACTTCTATGGTATCTGCGCAGAACAGTCTGCTCAAGGTCTAACCCCAGATAACTATACAAGTGAACATCAGCGTTTCTTCGTTTATCATTCTTCTAATGCACAAATCTATACTACCCTAGCTAATGCATTAGTAGAATTCAAAAGCTTCTTACTCTCTGGTATCTTTAACCCTGAAAGTATTCATGCTGCCGAATCTTATATTTATAGTAAGAAGTTGAATATGAGTGCACGAGACCCATATGCCCAACGTAGACTATGATATTAGTTTTCATTGTGCAGACAGATTACAAGAAAGGGTAGGTCTGAGCAAATCTCAGAAAAGTCAAGAAGCTTTCTTAAAGAAAGTTAAAGAACGAGGGATATCTATAAAAGATATCCCTAAGTCTGAGAAGTTATATAAGTTATTAAACAATTATTGTAAAGATCGTCAAGAAGGAACTTATGCTATATATTTTAGCAACTATGTAGTAATATTTACTGAATCCAACATTGCAGTAACAGTATTAAATGCAAATGATAATCTCATTAAATGCGTAAAGAATTATTGCAAAAGGAGACATATAGATGGATGCTACACAAGTAAAAAAATATCGTGATCTTTTAAAGGCAACCGAAAAAAATATCGGGTTAAGATTATATTGTGATAATGGTATTATTATTGACGAGATTGGTATGGCAGTACAATGGAATGATGATGATAATGTAGTTATTGCAATCAAATCCAATGAAGACCAAGTAAATCACCCTGGTGTTAAATTAAAAACCATTATTGCAGATTATGAAATGATTCAATATATCATTGCATATTCTACAGGTAGAAGTATTATTCCTATTGCTAAGAAGCTTAAATATACTGATAAACAAATTGCAGATCTTACTAATAAATATGCAGATCCAGATATCAGAAGCTTCCTCAATACTACACCTAAAGACGTACTTGAAGAAATTCAACGTGAACGCGAAGCGCAAATTACAGAAGCACTCCGTGTTCATCAACTTCAAGAAGACAGAGCAAAAGCTGAAGGTCATGTAACAGTTGACCAAATTAGAAACAAATAATTACTAGAAATAAATTGGGCATGATAGTAAAATATCATGCCCAAAACATTTCTGTAATTGTATATTATTGGTGTGTATATAGCCGCATAATATATACAAAAAAATCTCTTATAAGAAATTTTTTAGATTTTAAGGAGGTACATGATATGTACAATCAACAATTTATGCAACAACCACAATTCGGTGCACCGGTCTATGGTCAATTCGCGCAACCATTCGGAGCGCCAGTTGGTCCTGTAGTTCCAGCGCAAAACATGTTCCGAGATGTGACTGTTACAGACCCAATGACTGCGGAAGATTTAAAGGCCTTGAAACCAGAAAAACGCGAATTCAATATGAATTTGACTGGCGAAGAAATGGCGCGTGCTAAATGTCCGCATAAAAACAAGACACAAATCTTGCTTGAAAAAGTAGCAGGAAATGTTGTTCGTTGTAAACAATGTGGTACTGAATTCGATTTGACTATGCTTAGCAAAGAAGAAGTTCAAAGTGCAGTTAACGCAATTAAAAACGTTTTGAATCAAATGAAAACGTACGCTATCAACTTCACTCCAGACTTCTACTCTGAATATATGATGATGCTAGCGTTATTGGATAAATGCCCAGATCTTTATGAAATGGCTAAAGAAAACTTCACTGAAGTTACTAAACAAGTATCCAATTCTCAATTTGTAACTCCAAACCCCAACCCAGCATTTAACCGTTATGGCTTTGACGCATATCAAGATATCTTCAATGGTCAATATGGTGCTCGTTATGGTGTTTATAATCAAACTGTGCCTGTGGCTCCTCAAGGTTTCTATGATCCTAATATGGCGGCTCAACAAGCACAAGTAGTTACAATGCAACAACCACAAATGGTACAACCACAAGTGGCTCCGCAACAACAAATGTTTGCAGGCTATACACAACCAGTAGCTCCAGCTCCTCAAGGTGCTAACCCATTCGCTGCTGGCTTCGCGGGTAATATGACTGCTCCAATGGCTATGCAACAACCACCTGTTGCTCAACAACCAGTAGCTCCAGCTCCTCAAGCTCCAGCACAACCTGCAGCTCAAGCTGAAACTACAACAACTGATACAACAGTTACCCTTTAATCTTAGTAAGATAATGCAAGATTAAATATATAAAAGATATTCTAGCCCATAGACTTATTAAGAGTCTATGGGCATTATCTTTTGTATTTTTTAATGAAAATTATAACAGCTAAGTAGGAGGGTCCTTATGTCACTATCTAAAGAACAAATTGAAAAAATCAAATCCTATGAGTCCCAAATTACGACTATTGAGGACTTCGCTGAAGCTGTACGAAAAACTGTAACCCAATATCTTGGGTATACTGGTAATAAAGGCTTTATTAATATGATTCGAGAAATCTTTCAGAACTCAGCCGATGAGCTTATGAAAGATGATAGTCCATGTGATGAAATATGGACAGCATTTAGTGAAGAGAATCAAGAATTCATGGTTAAAGATAATGGCCGTGGTATTCCACATGATTCTCTAATTCGTGTATTTAGTTCACAGCATACTTCATCTAACTATAATAAGAAACCTGGTGAATTCTCATCTGGTCGACATGGTGTAGGTGCTAAAGTAACAAATGCTTGTGCGGAATTCTTTATCGTTGACTCATATATCTTAGGTAAAGGTAAACGAGTTGAATTCCATTGGGGTGACCCAAAAACTGCTAAAGTATCTAAGCTTCCTGATGAAAAGGGACGCCAAGGAACACAGATAACTTTCAGTCCAATTGTGGATGTAATGGGAGAAACTACTGTAACTTGTGAAGATGTATTACATCTGATCAGTGCATTAACTCCATTGCTTAAACAAGGGGCAAAAATCAACTTCATCGGTAAAAGACGTGATGGAGGAGTAGTCAAAGATGTAATCATCAATAAAGATGGATTAATGGATGGTCTAATTTCTATTATGAAGAAACCAATCATTGCTCCAATTAGATTTGGTGCATTACGTGATGATAAAATGATGAAAGCTGAAATTGCTTTTACGTTTGATTCTGATAATGATAATGAAATCATTAAGTCATACGGGAACTTCTGTCCTACACGAGATGGTACCCATGTAGAAGGTTTCCTTTCCGGTATGACTAAATTCTTTAGAGAATATATGAACAAATTCTACTTGTCTGAAAAGAGCAAGTTAAATATTACAAACAGCGATGTTCGAGTTGGCCTTAAGGCAATCGTTACTTGTTCTCATATGACTCCAGAATTCACTGGTCAGTCTAAAGAGATAATTTCGAATGCCGACTTGGTACCTTTTGTAAGAGATCTTACTATTGCTAGTCTAGAAGATTGGGCTAAGAGAAATAATAATGATCTCCAAAAGATTTGTAAGTATTTTAAAGAAATTGCAGAAATCAGAACACGATCTGAAAATGAACGTGTTAAAGTAAAAGCAAAACAAGTTTCTACTATCACTGGTTTGCCTAAGAAATTTATTAAACCTACAGGTAAGAAGAATCTTGAACTATTCATCATGGAAGGTGATTCCGCCGTAGGTCCAGCCAAAAACAATCGCGATAATACTCGTCAAGGATTATTCCCTATTCGTGGTAAGATTGTTAATGCTATGGCGGCTACAAGAGAAAAAGTTGCAGCTAACGAAGAAGTTGCAGCAATTACTGCTATCATCGGAGCTGGGTTTGGTCGTACATTTAACATTGAAAAATGTAAATGGGAAAAGATCATAATTGCCACAGATGCCGATCCAGATGGTGCACATATTAGAAGTCTTCTATTGAAGTTCTTCTTATTATATATGCAACCATTAATTACTGCTGGTAGATTATATGCTACAGTTCCACCTTTATATGGTGCTAAGATCAATGGTAAGATCAAGTACTTTACAGATAGAACTGAGTATAATAAATATCTCCAAAAAGAATTTTTCAAGATTCATAAATTGGAACTAGCTAATAAAACAAAATTGACTGAATCAGATGTAATTAAATTGCTTGATCGTAATACTAATTATATTAGAGACATCGATGCTGTAGCTAACTCCTTTGCAATCGACGTTAAATTGCTAGAAAAGATCTTAGTTCTTTATAGTAATAAAGTACCGTTTGATTCAAAAGAATTTAAGAAAATAATTGAATCTCAATATCCATTCTTGAAAGTAACCAAGACTGGTATTGAAGGTTTAGTTGATTCTAAGTACCAAACAATCTACTTTAGTGAAACATTGATTGACGCATGTAAATATGTCTTAGGGTATATTGCTAAGTCCCCTAATGAATTCCTAGTAGATGGTAATATAGTATCTTTATATGGATTGATGGAAGAATTTAATAAAGTTAGTCCACCATCTGTAACACGTTATAAAGGTCTTGGTGAAATGAATGGCGATCAGTTATTCAATTCCACTCTAGATCCTAGTGATAAAGGTAATCGAGTTTTAATTCGATATACTTTAGAAGATATTAAATATGAACTTGATAAGATGAAAGATATTGAGGATGACAAACTTCAACTCATGAAGGATGTAGATGTAACTCAATATGTATTCTAACTATTTTTGAGAGAGAGAAGAAGTAGGTAAGAACAATGATTATTTATTACCAAGATAATCATGACTGCATGTTTGCGGCCAATATTATTTATAATAATCGTAAACATCTAGCGTGGGATGATGGTACCAATGTAAAGTTGGTACCATATCGCTACTCTAGAACTGACATTTTAAAGATTCTAGATACTAAAGAAACAGTAGTAATTCTTGGTATCGGATTCTTTGCTAATGACCCTAAATCTATTGAACGAGTTCGTACTATCATTCAACGTAGTAACAAAGTTATTTGGATTGATGGTCATGAAAATACAGAAGATTTGATGCGGATGTTTCCTGAAATAGAAACTCATTACGTTAAGGGAAGAGCTGTATCATTTATTCTTCATTATAATATCTTGAAGAGAGATTATAATCTTGGAGTAGATTTAATAGCTGAAAAGCAATCATATCCTAATCCTAGTATGGCATGCATTTGCCTCTATCTGTATATATTATCAGTTTATTCTGATCCATCAGATATTGTATGGAATGAAATCTATGAAAGTAATAACTTAGATCCTTTAATCAATACTGGATTGATTACTATAGACTTCTTAAAGCAACAAAATATATTTGCTATTGAAAACTTTGGATATAAATCTATTCTAAATGGTAAAGAAGTGATTGCATTAAATGCAGATCATCGATTATTCTTACCAGATGTAGTTTATACTCAAAAGATTCCAATTCTATTCTGGCAATTTGATGGAAATATGTATAGATATTTCTTATATAAAGCAAATTCTAAAGTTAATTGCTTAGAACTTGCTAAAATTTATAATTCATTTGGTACTGATTATAGAGCAACCTTTGTGTTGTCTTCACTTATTGCTCCAAGAAAGGAAAAAGAATGAGAAAGTTTGAAATGGTGAAAGATAAGTTTATTGATTTTAGTGAAGATTTAACTTTCGTATTTCCTCATCGAAGCACTGATCATTCTGCTGGATATGACTTCTTTGCACCTAAGACGTATGTAATACAACCTGGTGGATCTGCAATCATTCCAACTTACTTTAAAGCTTACATGAATCCAGATGAAGTACTTCTCATTGCTCCACGTAGCTCTTTCGGATATAATTACGATATGCAGATTAAATCTACAATCGGAGTTATTGATGCAGACTACGTAGACAATGAAGACAATGATGGTAATATCATTATCGGTGTTAAGAATAATTCCGATAAGGTATTAACTATAGAAGCCGGTAAACATTTCGCTCAAGGTATTTTCATTAAATATTTGACAACAGATAATGATGCTGAATATCCAAAGAAAGTACGTAATGGTGGAATCGGCTCCACAACTATTTAATATTTAAAAAGAGGTAAATCATGAGAAACCAACGCAGAACAAACAAACCAAAATTTAACAATGTACGTATTGAGGTGGCAGTAAAATTCAATCCTAAAATGGATGAATCTACTAAAACTAAAATGATTGATGTTTTGGGAAGTGACGTTCTAAAACTTATTAATGTCAATATTTTTGCTTTACGCAGTGATGTTAATAACGATCCAGAATCCAAAGGTAATGTAATCGTAGGTAACTTTGTTGAATACAATAAAGAAACCAATACAATTACTGTTGATATCTATGAAACTTTCAAAGATGTAATTGAAGGTCTTGAAGATAAAATTGCATACGTTTTGACTTCTTTTAATGCTCAAATGAACGTTACTAAGATCAATCGTATTATCATTGAAAAAAGTCGTTAATTTACCCAAGGCTATATAGTTCTACTATATAGCCTTTTATTCCTCTTGATACAGGTATAAGTGGGAACTAGAATTTCACTGATACGTCAACAGATAAATAAGTAAGGAGGATACCACTGTGGGTAGAGAAATAGACGTAAATATGCTAGAGCAATATACTGATGATATGAGATTATACTCAGTATATTCTGCATTATATCGCGTTGTACCAGACTTCCGAGATGGATTTAAATCGGTTCAACGTAAAATTATTTATGCAATGTATAATGACATCAAAGGTGCTAAGACAGTTAAGTCTTCTTCAATTGTAGGTACTGTAATGGATAAGTATCATCCACATGGTGATACATCTATCTATGGTTCTATGAAACCAATGACTAACTGGTTTGAGAATAATATTCCTTTGATTGATAAGCAAGGTAACTTTGGTAACTTCCAAGGTGATAACCCTTCGGCTATGCGTTACACTGAAGCCAAACTTGCTAAATTTACAATTGACGCAGTTATCGGTGATTTAAAAGAATCTAATCAAGTAGTAGATTGGGAAGACAATTATAGCGGAACGCTTAAAGTTCCAGAATACTTAGCTCCTAATTTACCAATGCTTTTGATTAATGGTTCATTTGGTATTAGTGTAGGGTTTAAAGTAGAAATCCCTAAGCATAATATCAATGAAGTTATTGATGCTACAATTAAGCTTATCGATAATCCGAATGCTAAAGTAGTATTAATTCCTGATTCTCCAATGGAATGCGATATTATTGATACTGACTTTGCAGCCATTTCTAATTCTGGATTTGGTAACTACAAAGTTCGTGGTAGAATTGATATCGGAGAATTCCAAGGTAAACAGGCTTTGTTTATTCATAGTCTTCCAGATTTAGTATATCTAAATACTGTAACTGAGAAGATTGAGGAATTGATGGAGAAGAATATTCTCACTCAAATCCATAATATTTATGAGAACTCAGATGGTGATCATAAATTAGAATGTATCATTGTATTAAAACCTGGGGCTGATCCTAAGTTTGTTAAAGATACAATCTTTAAATATACTCCAATGGAAAGATCTTGTCGTGTAAATCTTGAAGTAGTATGTGAACGAAGAATTGTTCATATGGGATATAAAGAATATTTATTACGATTCATTGATTTCCGTAAAGTAACAAAGCTTAGATTGTATTATAATCTCCTACAAAAGACAATGACTGATTATCATCAATATGATGCATATATCAGAGTTATGTCTAGTGGTGAGATTGATACAATTATTAACCGCATCAAGAAATCAACTGGTAATGATGAAGAGTTGATAAATGATATGGTTAAGAAATTCAAGATTACTGATCTTCAAGCTAAGACTATTATCAATGCTCCATTGAAATATTTATCTAAGCATAACTTAGCTAGATATATTGAACGAGCTAAAAATCTTGAACAAATGCGTGACTTATACATTAATAAGATTCGTAACGAGCACGAACTTAATGAAGAAATTAAGGAAGAGCTTAAAGAATACAAACTTAAATATGGTAAGAAACGTAATACTAGAGTAATCAGCCAAGCTGAGGCATCTGATATTCCAGAAGGTGAATTTAAAGTTATCATTACTGAATCTAACTTTGTTAGAAAGGTCGGATTAAACGACCCTATCAAAGCAGTTAAAGGCGATAACCCTAAATTGGTTATTAAGATTAATAATACTGATAATGTAATTCTATTCGATGCTGGCGGTAAGTGTTATTCTTATCCAGTTCATAAGATTCCTTTGTCAGATAAATCTAATGCTGGTACTGATATCAGATTCTTGAATAAAAAGATTACGGCTAATGTAATTGCTATTTATCAAGAAGAAGCAATCAAACAAATTGCAGATTCTAAACAAGCTATGTATATTATGGTATTAACTCATAATGGCTTTATTAAGAAGATGGAATTGGATGATTTTACTTCATTAACTGCAAGCGGTATATTCTATACTAAGTTAGACGCAAATGACTTTGTTAAGAATATAGTTGTAGGAGGAGATGCTTTAGATGTAGTTGTCTTCTCTGATAAGAAAGCTTTAAGATTCTCAGCTAAAGATATTCCATTAGTTCGACGTTCTGCTAGAGGTGTAAGATCCATCGGTAGTAAAACAGTTGAATATGTAGATGGCATGTGTTTAGTGGCAGGTAAAGATGTAACTGATGTTATTGTAGTAACTAGAAATGGTTATTTGAATAAATTCAGTATTGCAGCATTACCTACAAGCCAACGAGCTAAAGCTGGCAGTTCTGTAGTTAAACTAGCTAAGACTGATAATATTGTTAATATTCACATCGTGAATGATAATGATATCATCAAGTTAGTAACTGAAAAAGGAGTTAAGGAAGTTAATGTATCCGAAGTTCCTGTTGGAAGTTCTATCTCAGCTGGTACTAAATGTATTGATGGTAGAGATGTAGTTGTAAAATCTTTACTAATTAGAAATGTAGACTAAGAAATAATACCCCATAGGATTGTATCCTATGGGGTTTTATTTTTTTTGTAATTTTTAATAATAAATTATTAAAATACTAACACATAGGTAGTTTGAAGTTTTGTATAGCAGTAGCAAACTATTTTTATACACAAATTCTCCTTTGTGAAAATATTAATTACTCTACAGTTCTCTCAATTCGGATGCTATACAAAAAATGATCCCCAAGGTAGTTCAACTACCTTGGGGGTTTATTTTATTTAAGTAATTCTCCGAGTTTATTATAAGAGAATAATTCATTATCTCTTTTATTAGATAGAACTCTATTCCAGAATTCTTCATTATATCTATCAGTAGTAGATTTGACTTTATTTCTTTCTGCAGCTTCAATACGTTCATCAATGTATTTACCATATACTTTTTCTAGTTCATCGATATCTGCTAGAATACGTTTCTTAGTTTTAGCATCAGTATTGATATCATTAATTTCTTTTCTCAAAGTCAAGAGTTGAGCATATACTCGTTTACTTGTTTGAATTGCGATACCAGAATCTGTTGTACAAATGTAAGAAAGCAAAGTATAGATTGGAATATAAATATATAAATTGTAGAAAGAGTTATCATATGGATCAAAGTTATCATCAATATCTGCAGCTTCAATCTTAGTTAAAGCTGATGCTAATTCTGGTCCATATCCATATATAGTAGCAAAGCTATCAGCCATTTCTTCTTCTAAATCATGAACCCTTACAGGTTTTTTAACCATATCAAAATTCTTAATATAGTTCATGATTCTAGAAAATTTAGAGGTATCACCGATAAGGTTATAAGTATCTTTCAAAGTTGGAGCTTTAAGAATATCTTTAAGCAGAATCAATGTATTGATTACATATTTAATTGCAAATACTGCATCTTCAGTAAGTTTAGATATTACTCTGCGTATCATCATAAACATATCTGCAATAGAATTTGTTTCTTGAGATGCAATCTTAATAATTTTATCTAACTCAGAAAGACCTCTAATATAGCTAGCCATATGTCTTAATGAACTACTATTAGCTATACGTTTAGCAGCAAATTGATGACCAATTTCATGAAGAGTTATAGCTGTCAATTCTTTACCTGATAATACCCCGCTTAGCATAGATGGAGAATATACTATAAGAATATTACATGTATTGCCAGGCATTGCTTTATATCCTTCAGAGGTCTTGATACGCATCTTTTTAATATCTGCGATATCTATATATGTATAAGCATTTAGATTTGGATTTTTATCTATACCAATTGATACATTATCAAATCCAAACTTCTTTTGTAGTTGTTTTGCTATAACTCCTAAAGATGCAGCATCTATTTTATCTTTAGTTTGTATAGCTTTATCAAATGATTTTTCAATAATTTCTAATTCTTTAGACTTCCCAAAATAGGTTTCATTCACTACGGTGGAAGTCATATCTTTTATAAACATAATCAGTTTCTCCTGCAGCAGTATACATTAATTTACTAACATGTTTTAGACAATAATTTAAATAGGTTTGCTAAGAGATTAGTTCTCTTAGCATTATTATTTTTTAGGTATATATTATAAATATGAAATATGTAATTTAATTTTATTAGGAGGTAAAAATGAAAGAAGATTCAAAAAATGAAACAGTTGAATTTATTGATGTTAAAGAAGTAATAGTTAAAGATCTAAAGATCAAAGTAGAACGATTACAACAGCAGGTAATCGATAAAGAAAATGAAATGGTACGAATGGAAAAGTATTTTAAACATGCGTATATGATGCTTGTATTGGAAGCTATGATTGGTATGCCCATTATTGGATTTGTAGGAGCATATTTAATTACTACAAAATAGGAGTATATTAAAATGGAAAAATTACAAAATACTATTAATAATGAATTAAAAGATTTATCAGAATCTATCGGCGTTGATATTAAAGATCTTAATGAAGCACTAGATAAACATGGGTCCAATATTACTCTATTAAAAGAATCTGCTGAAAAAGATCTTAATATTTTAAATGAAAGAATTCATGCAGTTGATGCTACAGTTAATAGTTTAAATAGATGGTCTATTTTGATCAATAATAAATTAGCAAATGAGTATGTGCAATTATCTACATTCCAAGATAAGACAAAATCTCAAGATAAGATTGCTGACTATTTGATGTGGGCAGTTATTATTGAAGCATTTGTAATCTTAGGTCTAATATTTTATTTATGCTTAACTAAAGTTATTTAAAATAAAGGAGAAGAAAATGGAAAAGTTTGTAAAATTAGGAACAGAAAGAATTAGATTATCTGAAATCAAGTCTTATAGTATAGCCGATGGTGACTTATGTATTGAGACCGAAGATGACTATTTTACTTATTATAAAGAAGATATCGAAAATCTTGATGATGTAATTAAATATCTTGATAGTGAATTAGTTGTAGATGTAACTAAAATCAATACACCTAAAATTGATGTATCTACATTAGAAGCTATTGAGCCAAAGACATCTCTAGATTTTACATGGGATGATATTCTAAAAGGTAATATTTTAAATACCAAGGAAACAACTCTCATTCCAATTACTATATATGATTTTACAGATGCAGATAATAAGATTAGTAAGCTAAATATATTAAATCATATGCTAAAATTAATGAAAGAAAATATTCCAGGATTTGATTCTAGATCCAGTCTATTCAGATTTGGGACATTTTTAGAATTTGATATTGATGGATTTATTAAAAGATTCAATTTACGTAATGATTATTTTGTTATTAAGTATGATTTGCTTGGATCATTTAATTATTGGATGATTTTAGTAGTAAAGGAATTATATAAATATTTGATATCTACTGGCTATCTAAAAGAAATTCCTAAATTTGAATGGGATGCTGAAGAAAGACTATGGAATTGTAATGGTAATTTAAGATTAGAAGAAGATGAAATAACTTTAATTATGAAATTAATTAGCGGCGAATTAATTAATGAATTAAACTTGCTTAGAGTAAAAGAAATCAAAATAGATATGACTTCTAGAAATATTATAAATACATATTTTGAGTTGGCTGATATCTTGGTTGATAATTTTAAGAGAGAAATGCCATATAATATTACAGATGAAGTCGAACCACTTAAGAAGTTTATATTATTAAGATATTTATTCTGTGATGTTATTAATAATGAATGTGGAATAAATAAATGCAATTACAATTTATAGATGAAAGACATAATAAATCCTTTAAAATAATCGAAAATTTAATATTAGACTTATTAGGCGAAAGTGATAAGCTTGATGTTGAGTTAATCGAAGATACTTTTAAGGAGTTAGAGGATATTAATTATCCTCTAACATCTGAGTTTCTAAAACGTAGACAGTTTGGATTTATTAAGAAACGTAATATAAAGTTTGAAATTACTTGGCATGCTGAAACTGCAATACCTAACTTCTTACTTAATTTGATGAATGCATATTATAGTGATTCTGTTGGATATGAATATGATATATTTAAAGATTGTATACTTACATCTATATCTGAAGGAAAAATGATTTATGAAGAATCTAAAAATAACTTAGTAATTGGAGCTAATGGTAAATGCTATTGTTTCATAGCAAAGGAGTTAATTAAATGACATTAGATGATATTATGAAAGGTAATATATTTACAGGAGATTTAGAGTTAATACATTTCCTAGATATCACCGATGAAACTGAAAATAATACAGATAAAGAACAATATTTTCTTAAAGTTCTAGAAACCGTACATAACAAATCTAAAGATTTTAAAGTATGGGAATTTCTTGATACGTTTAATGATCAAAGATTAGGATGTGTAATCTGGGACGATACTCAAGAAGATACAAATAGTGATAACTTTGAATTTCATATAGAAAATTATACTTTATATTATGATAAGAAAATGAATCCGTTAATTTGTAGTGATCTTGCTATTATTCTTGGTCTAGCATTTTTATATCAATATCTAAACGTCAGTAAAGTTGGTATAGATGTTTTTAATAAACCAGAACAGTTTGCAGACTTTATAAATGGTCTAAAATTAGAGGAAGATGAAGAGGAGTTATTAATGGGACTATTATTAGGCACTATTTTTGGCACCCATTATTATGATTTCTATCTAGATAATAGAATCTTACATCCTTCATATGAGAAAATTTTAAATATCTATAATATATTAGATGGTATTGATTATAGATTAAGTGATTATGAAATTAAAGATCACTTTAAAACAAATGAAAGTCTACGCAAGAATTTCTGTATTCTTCGTAGTGATATTATTAGATATATCAAAAAGGCTTTAAAAATTCAGGAGGTAAAATAAAATGTTAGATTCGAAAGAAGTATTAAATATATTTATAGGTGATTTAGCATTAAGAGATCCAATTACTATTGGTTCTGATGAAGTAGAGACACCATTTGATGCTGAGAAGGAAAGAGTTGCTTTCGATCTGATTTTGTCTATCATCAAAGAAATCCCTGGTGATTATATTAATAACTTCATCGTTGATTTTAGTAGCTGTGGATACGGGGTTATTATTTCACGTCAATATGACATACCTAATTCTAAAATTATTGGGCTAAAATTTAAATTTGATAAAAAATTAAATCCATTAATGAGTGTCGATTTTGCTATTAGATTAATGCTCAAATCATTCTACAACTTTATCTCAGTTCCTTGTCTTACTGAGCTAAATGACCAATTTTTAAATGATAGATCTAGAATTTTATGGGGTAGTTTTGATGAAAAATTTGAACTAGAGTATGGTGATATTATATATAAATTCCAATATCTATTAAATGGATTAATCTTCCCTAGATATGAAGAATACTTTTATAATAATCGTATTAATGATGGAAGAATTATTGATATATTCAATGAGCTATCTAAATTCTTGAATAATATTTTTGATACAGTAGTTGAATATGATAATAATCTTACTTTAACAGAAAACTTCATTAAATTAAGATCAGAAGCAATTCATTCAGTAAACCATTGGATTGATTCTTGCTTTACTGTATCTAAATAAGGAGAATACATATGCTTACGTTAAAAGAGTTATGGAGTAGTGAAGCATTTAAAGACCTTGAATTGAAAAATTATGTAGATATTGATGATACTCCAGAATCACATGAGTGTGAAAAGGTAGAAGAAAAACTTTTACGACTAGAAGAAGTATTAAATCTAATTGGCGATTATACGAAAGATCCAAATAGAGATCCTACATATATCATTATAGAAATGATAAATAATGAAGGTTTAGGGTTTAATTTAGAATGCGATTATGAGGATACGGATTTAAGAATTATTAAAAAAGGATCTTTATCTATTGAGCTATATCCATATTTAAACCCATATGTGACATATGATACTGCTATTAGAATGGTAATGGACTATTATTATAAAGCTACAAATATATCAATGTTTAAAGGCATTTCAATTCCTTTATATACTGATTTTGAAATTAATGAAGGCGATTATGGATTTGACTACAGAGTATTATTTGATCTAATTACTGGTGTATATTTCTCATCTTATAGATATAAGAATTATAGCAGTATTTCAGAATATGCATCTGAGCTTTTAGACTTTACAGTTAGATATTGTAAATTTAAAGATACTTCTTTTGTTAAGGAGGATCTACCAGTAAAAGATTTACTTAAAAAATCACGTATTCTAATTGCTAAAGTTATTAAGAAGCGTCATAATGTAGAAATTACTAATAGTGTATTATATAATTTAAATGAAAAGTATGAAGCCGCAAAATCAGTAATAAATGCAATGTTTAAAAGTAAATGCCCTACAGGTACTACTAGTATTTTAAATAAAGCTGAGACTGCTGTATATATAAATAGTTTGGATTTATTATATAAAGAATATAATTTACCGGAAGAATATAAATTTAATTCAGTATATGATAGATCCACTAATGCAAAACAAGATTTGCTTAGACTATTCTTCGCTCTTACTGAAAATAATAGACAAATATTTGAATATATTGAAAAGGGTAAATTAGATCTATAGTTTATAATAAGAAGAGCGAGTTTATCCCGCTCTTCTTTTTTTGTATTTATGGCCATCTTGAACAATCTAATAACTTAGAAAGGTGGTATATAATGAAAAATACAACCGTTATTGCAAAGAAAATATATCCAATTATTGAGACACAAATTAAGAAGAATCTTAATGCTTATAAAAAATATATTGGTAAATTCATTTCTGATAGATCTGAAGATTTATATGATATTGCACCTTGCCGTAGAATTTATTTTACTCAAAAAGATGCAGATGATTTATGTAATACTCTAAAGATCAATATTAAAGATATTCATAATCTAATGCAAGAAACTTATTACGCATCAATTTCTGCATTTAACCCAGCCGCGGCAAAAGATGAGATCACTATTATTCTCTTATGTCTTTTACGCTATTTCTGGAAAACTAGAGATCCCAAACTAATTGATTTAGGTATCATTAATCTTGCATTTTCTGGAAAGTTTTATCCATCTATTCATTATGGGTTCTTTAAGAAAGTTCAACCGGCTGAATATAGATGGGTAATGGATTATGTAGTAAACAATATGCTTACTGGTAAATTCGATCTTAAAACTCAAGGAAGCGTTTTAGGTGCAATCAAGTCTGTATCTAATACATGGATTGATACATATAAAGATCGCTTAAGAGATTTTGAAGATGAAGACTGTGTATATTTGATTCAGCAGCTTCATGGGCGTATTAAATCTTTTATGAAAAATATTGCAAGCTTATACTATGAAGCATATGAAAATAAATCCCAATATATTACTTATGCATCAGATGACTATTCTGATACTGGTTATAGATTGGCTGATACTGATAGCTTGATGGCTGAACGCATCATAGATAAAGCTGTAAATATTGCATCTACAATGTCAGTAAACTATAAGTATTGTAAAATGTCTGCTGACTCATTGGTTAGAACAGATGAAATTAAAGATATCATTGAGTATATTATTAAGAATGATACAAAACAGCTAACTGAGGTACGTGAATATATTAGTTTATTAGTTTATACATACTTTGCTCAATCTAGAGATAAAGATGTTAGAACTGCAAACTTTATCAAGTATTCTATTCAACCTAAACCGAATACTAAAGATAAGAATATTCTAAGAATAAAAGAAATTACTGAAAACTGGTTAATGCAATCATCTAAGAGATATATTCATAGACGTAATCGTATAGCTACAAGAAATAGTTATACTAGATCAGTTGTAATGTATTTCACATTACTTATTCATTATAGTGCTTTATAATTTTATATGTCTATGGAGTTCAACTCCATAGACATTTTATTTTTTTTCATCCATATATTATAACTGTGTATTTAAAGGTCATTTGTTTTAATATTTAGGAGGAAAAAGAAATGACAAAAACAATTGAAAAGAAATTTAAAATCGATGATTTATTTGTTGGGAAATATGAAATGTCTAGCATTCTAGATTTTCCTGAAGATCATGTATATGATGAACTTGTACCAATAGTTGGAGTATTGGTTGGTAGATTATTAGAAATCTACTCATTACAAGAAGTACAAGTATTTTTAGATATGCTAAATAAGACATATGAAAAATCATTTAAAATTATTTATAACCCATCCACGAATATAACTAGCTTTTATGATTCACATGATCACCCAACTTATAATATGGAAATTATTATAAAATTGATTGTAAAAAATATTTATAGATATTTTGGAATAAAGTCTAATCCTTTAGATGAATCATATATAGTTGATAAATATCTACGTAAAGATATTAAAGAGTTTGATGTTAAAAATACTGGATTATATGATACAGTGCAAAAAGTATTAGATTTTGATTTCTTCTACTATTATAATAATTTAAAAGTATTATATAATATAGAAGGAGAACCAAAAGTTGCACCTTTTGATCAATCTTATAAGCACGTTATCAATAAGATTGATCTATTAACGCAATTTGTCAAGAAGATGAATCCTGGGTTTGATTATAGAAGAGTATACCAATCATCTAGAGATTTAGGATCTTATGTATTAGAATTGCGTAGTGTATTGGTCAAGAATATCAGATTTAAAATGGCCAAAGAAGGTCTCGATAATACTGAGTTTAAAAATGACTATGTAGAAAATATGATGAGGGCAACTGAATCTATTTTATTTATGATGCAATCAGATATTGGTGATAATGATAATGAATTAGTATCATATGAAAATAAAGAATTTAAACAGACTCTAGATAAATATACAGACATCTTATCTAAGTTATATGATACTGATTTTAGAAAAAAGTGTACACTCTTTTCATTATTTGAGGATGAAGCATTAATGCAAGCTAGATATGTAACAGGCGAACTAAGACTAGCAGCATTAGATCTTTGTATTAAAAAATTTGACGAAATAAAATCTAAGTAATTAGTTTACCATATAGGAGGCAGTTAATTCTGCCTCCTATAATTCTTTATTTTTTTTACTCATATATTATTATCATGATAATAGCATGAATGCTATTGTATTGGTCATTCTTAATATATGGAGGAAAAAGAAATGACAGACATCAAAGAAAAAATTGTAAATGATGAACTATTTACAGGTGAGCTCGCACTGGCTAAGACATTCGAGATCGATTCATCTAAACTTAATGAATCTACATTTGTTTATGAAAAGATGAAGATTCTAAGCGATGTATTACGATACATCGGATATGAGTATGGGTCATATAAGTGTGGTAAGTTTCTTAAAGGATTGAATAGAACTTACTCTAATCTATTTAGAATAACTTTCAATGATAATTTTGAAGTTGTACTTAAGGATACAAAATTTGGAAAGACAAATTTGGATTTATGTCTGAGAATCATCTTCAAAAATTTATATCAAACTTTTGGATTAAGATCCTATGGATATTTTACTATAGAGAATTGTATTATTCATGATGCATTATATGCTGACGCCAAAAGTATTAATAAATCAAAATCAGAGTTCGTAATAAATATAATTATTAGAATGATTAATATGGAATTCTTTAATTCCTATTATGATGATCTATTCAATACTACTGGCAAATCTTTACCATTTAGCACTAGATTTAAACAAATAGCATTGGAGTTATCATTGGTTGGTGATTTTATAAAAGAAATTAATAGCAACTTCCATGATACTATTATTTATAGTAATTGTAATAATCTTGGTGAATATACTCTTAAATTAAGAGATGAATTAATAAAAATTATAAAACTTAGAATGAATCGAAAATCTACTAATAGGCTTATCGAATTGTATACGGAAGCTGCATACTCTATAATTAATTTAATGGAATATGATCTTAATGTAATAGATGTATCTATGACATATAAATCTGCAAAAGAAATTGTTGATAAGTATGTAAAGTTATTAAATGAATTGCTTAATAAAAACATTAGTAAAGACTGCATTCAACTTAATATGTTATTGAATAGTGATGAAGTCAATATAAATGATTTCATTAAAGATATTAAATTGACAGTTGATAAATATTTATTTGGTTAATTTATAAGAGGAAATTAAAATGATAGATTATAATGATGTAGCAAGTGGTAATATTTTTAAAGGTGATATTAAATTAGCAAATATTCTAGATATAACTCCAGAATATGCTAAAGAAAATCAAGATGATAAAGAAAAGATCTTATACTTTGAAGAAGTACTTAATGCCATTGGACGTCATTCCGAGAAAGTGAATGATTACGTATATATGGTACCTGCAACTATGCGATTTCCACCTTTAGCATATTTATTAAACTCAAATAACTATTATGGATTGACGATTACTGCACATTTTAGCGGTCCTAATAAGTTGATACAAAATTCATTGAGCTTTGAGTTTGATAATGATATAAATCCATTAATATGTATAGATATGGCAATTCATAATATTTTAGATAGAGCCGGAGTTAGTATTTTTGATTTCTATGATGTTAATAAATATATCATAGGAGATGCTTCGACTAAATTAGCACATTCTGGTATTATAAATGAATTGATAGCTGGTCATCTAATTGGATCATATCAGACTTTATATGATTATCGAGAATCAATTGATCTATTAGCCGAGCTTATTGATTTTACATTCAAATTCTGTAAAATTAGAAAAAATGAAGCATCTAAATTATCTATGGTTAATAAGTCTATTAGAGACTTATTACTAGTGCTACGCGAATATATCGTCAATGTGTTAAAGATTAGAATGGAAAATAATGCAGACTATCAATTTATATTAGAATTAGAAAATTCGTTTAAAGCCTGTGAAACTATCATCAATAATGTATCGTATTATGATACAGATAGCATACTTACTAAATCTCTAGTACTAGTCTTAAATAGTGTATATAGAGAAAACTTTAAAACTGACATCAAATTTACAATAGCAGATGCAAAAAATAAAGGTAACTTAATTATTAAAAATAATATGATAAGAGATCGAATCAAGGAATTATGCTTAGGTATTAAATAGTAGAAATAAAATATAGAAAATTGACCCATGGGATTTATTCCCATGGGTCTTTTATTTTTTTTTGTAAAACTTTAGTTTCTTACTAATATATTATTAAAGTGAATATATGATGAGATATTTATTTAGGAGGTTATTATATGAAAAAAATTTTTATAGTAGAGGCCACCGGATGGGTTAATGGAAAATTAGTCCATCTTGTATCTGACTTCCATTCTTCGATCGAGGAATGTTATGATGATATTATCGATATAGTCATGGATACTGATAGTATCCATTTTGAGGAATTTTGTTATTAAGGAGATATTTGTACGATGTTATATGAGTATTGGGGTTATATCGGATCATTATCCGACATAGAAGAATATATTAGGGTATTTGAAAATGATCAATGGAATTGTGAACCAATTCCATTTCAGGCTGATATATACGGCCTTGTAAGTGGCAGGCATATAATGCCTGTTAAAAATTTTATATTTGACCAAATTCCATTTGGCAATAATTCCTATAGTCAAATGGAGAAGATGGCAATTGATAAATTGAAGCAAAAGACATGCGACAATTTAGTATTATTCGTTACTGGATATACGCCAGCAGTAATAGCTGCCATAAATGCAGCTAAATCTATTGGATATTCCAAAATCTGTTTAAAACATTATGACAAAGATACAGGTATATATCTTTGTCAATGGGTATACTAGTGGAGGTATATAAAATGAAAAATATAAAAAACTTATTAAATACAAAAAATATTATCGCAGTAGTAGCTATCCTTTTAGCTATTATTGGTGGTGCAGTTTATGGGCTTCATGTCCCTAAAGCAGATGCGGACACAACTTCTAATGTAGAAGCAAAAATTGCAGCTCAACAAAAGGTTGAGCAGAAAGCAATTGATAACCAATTTAAGAAAGTTTCCAATGAGAAGAAGATTCATGCTTCTGAGGAAACTATTCATGTAGGACGTCCTACATCTAATAATACGCAGTTTGGCCGTACGCTAAATGCGTATTGTGCCATTCCCATTCAGAACGATTCTGATTGGGCAATAGAGGTGACTGTAAAATTTACAGTCAATGTATATGATTCAGCGTGGAAGAGAGAAATCTCCCACGAAGAAATTGTTAGAAAAGTTATTATGTCACATAGTAGTGACATAGTAGAACTTAAAAAGTCTTATCCTACAGCAGAATTCGTATCTGGTAGATACGATATTCTCGCAGTGAAGGAAATCTTCGGGAAAGGAGTAAACTAATGCCTGATTTTGGCACAATACTAGCTATCGCCTGCATACCTATGATAGCGATAATTATACTATCGATAGATCGATAAAATATTAAATGGAGATGGGATAAATTCCCATCTCCTTACTTATATTTTTTTCGTCATTTTGAACACTCTATTAAATTAAAGGAGGTTTAATATGACTAAAGAACGAGCTAAGGCAGAAGAATTAATCTATAAGGTTATGCATGTTTTAGATAAAACTGGTAGTATGTCTAAATACTATGCTGAAAAATTTAAACCTATGGATGATAAAGAATTTCTAAAATATATTTCTAAGAAATTCCCATATAGATTTCAAACCCGTATATTTAAAATAGAACCAACTTTCGTTGAAATAGAAAAAGCCGCTAAGGTACTTGGGGTGCCATTAATGGAAAAGGTATCTACTCCTGATCTTTATAAGAATAAAGATGGAGTTCCTGTAAGTACTAAAGAAGCATTAGTTGTGTATATCCATTTAAAGAAAATGAAACAATTCTTAACTAAGAAGAACTCTATCTCTACTAATATTGCATCTAGAGATAATAAGACTGGTAGACTTGTAGGCCATGATAAAAATGGTGCTACATCTGACCGTGAAATGGAATCTCTAGTTGTATCTGGTATGGATAATACAATTAAAGAATTAGCCAGAGCACGTGCTGATTCTCCTGAAGCTAAGCAAGCAATGTATAATACAATTTCTGCTTTAGGAACAGTTTCATTAAAAGATATTCCTGAAAGTAAAACAGATGTACTTTCTAAGAATATGATGAATGTATATATGCTAGGGTCCCATATCAATACTAACTTGATTAATATTGATAATATGACTCCTCAGACTATAGCAAACAAGCGTATCTCGAGACGCAATTAAAATTATTCATAAGCATTTTAGATGCAACTAACAAAAGAATACCCCATAGGAGTTTAACTCCTATGGGGATATTTTTATTCATTTTAGACTACGGTATCGGCTACCCATAACTAGATGGGTAACCTAAGACCGCAGTCTCTTATAATTATTATTGAAAGGAGGTAAAATATGAATTAACCAAATTTTACGTCTAAATATACAGTAACTGCATATTTTTACTATAATGTTTATATTATAATTAATTATATATTATAAAATTGTTAACATATGCAGAAATATGTTAATAATTAATAACCAATGTCAAACATTAGGGTAAAATTAAAATTTCTTATATTATATGGAGGAAATATATAATGGATAAGAAAATCGGAATAATTCACGAGATTGGAGACATGGGTCTCGGTTTCGAAGAATTAACAGAAAAAGATCAACAAGCTCTAAATGAACAAACTAAAAAAGAGCAAGATGAAAAATCGCAAAAATAATTTGATTTGATTATTTTATGAGTGCGATGGTGGTTAATCCCCATCGCACTTTCCTTTTGTAAAAATTCCATATTACTAGGCAGTGGTAATATGTTTATGTAATAAAATATACAATAGAAAGGATGTCTTAGAATAAAATCCTGTGTGGATCCTATAATATTAAGGAGCTGATGAAAATGAATTCCACATCAAAACCGATGCGAGCTCTATCGAGCACGTCAAAGGGTATGAGAAGAATGAAATTTGCATTACTCACAATGCTTATTTGTCTTATATCCATCGTTCCAGTATTTGCACTTAGAGCAGATAGCGACGAACAAAAACAGAAAGAAGAAGAACGTCAAAATACAATAGTGCAAGAGATGGCAGATAATATAGTGACAAATCATAGAGAATATGATCAAAGAATCACTAGAATTATTTTAAAAGATTGGTTTAAATACAAGTTTGATGCAGTAGAAGATTCTTACGAAAACTACTATAAAACTATGGAAGAAAAAAATAAAACCAAATCTGAATTAGAAAAAGTTAGACTAGAAATCAAAGCTAAAGCAGAAAAAGATGCCGCTGAAGTTAGGGCACGTGAAGATGCATTAGCTGCAGAACAAGCTAGAGCTAATGAAATTAAAAACAATTCTCGTTATTCAGTAGACCGTTATTCCGATCTATCAAATCAACACGCAGTTATTTCAGTTGATGACATGAATAATATTATTTCTCATTGGGAGAAATATAATGGTGGGTCCCCATTTAATGGGCATGGGGATATCTTTATCCAAGCATCTCAAGCTTCTGGATTAGACCCAATTTATATTTTCGCACATGCGAGCTGGGAATCAAATTGGGGTAAATCTTATTTAGCACGAGATCGTGGTAATTATTTTGGTATTAATGCAGTAGATGTAAATCCCAATGCGGCTCATCATATGGGTTCTACAATGGCTGATGGCATCGTAAATGGTGCAGTTTGGATTAGCCAACATTATTACAGTGAAGGTGCTACAAATCTAAATGGTATGATTTATGGTCATAAGCGTTATGCTAGTGCCGCTGATAAATGGATTAATGGCATTAATTCAATCATGAGTGAATCTTATAGTGTATTAAGACAATCTCGTGGAATGTAAATAATAATAGAATTTACAACAAATATATAAACTTAGAGTATTGGGATGGGCATTTGTCCATCCCTTTTATTTTTTGTCTAAGGAGGATTATAATGAAAGCTAAATTAATTGGCATTGGGGCTGCTGGTAATAAAGCCGCAATGCAAGCAATTGAGAATGGCGTATTTAATCGAGAAGACGTACTTCTGATTAATACTACTCGAAAAGACATGAAAGAAAATTACGATGATATTAATGTAATCATCGGAAGTGGTATGGGCGGATGCGGTAAAGAACGTAATCGTGCTAAAAATATCACTATCGATTCTTTAAAATCTGAAAAATTAAAAATTGATCAATTCCCAGGTGCAGATGACGATGCAATTATTATTGCATCTTCCTCTGAAGGTGGCACCGGTTGTGGATCTTCTACTATTTTAGCCAAATATATCCGTGAAGTATTAAATATCAATGTACATCTTGTAGTATTTACAGGATTTGAAGATGATGCTCGTGGTTTACAAAATACAGTAGAATATTTCCAAGAGCTTCAAGATAACTATACTGTTGAAGCTATTAGTAATAAGAAATTCTTAGCTACGAGTAAGAATAAACAGGAAGCTGAGCATAAAGCTAACTTAGAATTCTGTGATCGTATGCGTGTATATCTTGGTTTAGATCTAGTTGATTCTAATCAAAATATTGATGAAACTGATCTATATAAGATTGCTACAACTCCAGGATTTATGACTATCGAAATGGCTAAATTTGATGGTATTAAGAAACAATCTGATTTTGATCGTGTATTCGAAGAAATGATCTACGATACAAAGAGCTTAGATTACTCTAATACTGCAAGACGTATCGGTGTATTTATGTATGCATCAGAACGTAGTCAAAATGTTGGTTTTGATAATAAGAAAATTCGCGAAGAACTCGGCGAACCATTTGAATTCTTTACTCATATTCAAACAGTTCCAGCTGGTCAAGAACGAGTTTGTATTATGGCATCTGGTATTAAACTTCCAGTAGAAGAAGTTGAAAAGATCTATAATGAATATAAAGAAAGAACCGCAACTGTAGATAAACAAAAAGATAGTTTCTTTGATAAGATTGGTTCTATGGGAATGGATGAAGATGATAGTATGTTTAATCTTAAAGATGCATCTTCAAAGAATCCTACAACTGACAGAAAGACTAATTTCTTTGATGCAGTTGAAGATAAGAGTGTGGTTACCATCAAAGTTGGTAAGAAAAGTAAGAAAGATGATTTCTTCGATAATTATTAATATTCTTATTAACGTGAAAGGATAATTCTATGGGATTATTTGATAAATATACAACTCAGCCAAAAGCTCCAAAGACTAATTCGGTTAGTTTAAAGAAAACTCTAACAACTATAAGAACTGAATTGACTAAATTGGATTGGAATAGTAGAGAAGCAGTATATGAATTCTTTGAGAATAATCTCATGGATTCTATCTACTATCTTGGTACCAATGAAGATCTATATAAGAACTTTGGTATTCGTGGGGAAATATATATTACTATTGATGCAGTATTAACTCAAAATCCAAATATAGTTCTTCCAAAGAATATTGTAATTCATTTGAATGATTGTATGTTTGGATTCTTATTCTCTGTTGACCCAGTTTACTTTGGGCCAATCTATACAAAAACTAAAGAATCTATTATAAATATTTCTAAGCTTATAAATAAATCTACATATGAAAGATTAGACTTTGTGGATTGCTGTAGCAATGAGCAATTATTAGACTATCTTCCAATTTGTAGAAATTCTAGTTTAGAAGAAGCAATCAATATTCAACGTACTAATATCATTATAATGACATCTTTGAATCCTAGATTGACTTCAGAAGAAGATATTAAGGATTTATATGGGGAACTCTTCTATGAAAACTGGGAAGAGTTATTCCTTAATTCTATGACTGAAGTATATCCATCTAATATTAAAGAAGATGATGGTTGGATGTATGATATGATGACAAATGCATTATTAGAAATGCTTAACGAAAAACCAATGTCAGAAATTAAGAGTATTCTTATTAAGTATTCTGAAAAATGCTTAAAGATGCAATTAACTAAGGTTGGGGTACGGTGCTCATTATTTGAACTTTCTTCTGATTATGATAAAATTGTTTATATTGCAGAAGAACTACGCGACCAGGGAATGTATATCATTTAATATAAATATACCCAAGGAGATTCAATCTCCTTGGGTTATCTTTTTATTTTTTATAAACTTCTGAACTTATTAATAACTAAAAAAGTATTAATACGCAAAGGAGTATTACTATGGGCTTATTAATTCAACGCGTTGCGGAAGTATCTGGATACAGTCCAGAACAAGGCTTATATGATGTTGCATATCCTACTGGATTTTTAAATTTCGACCATTTGAATGGTTATAATTTGAATACATTTAACGATAAAGGTGAATTAGTTCCAACTAAACATATTGGATTACTTGATGGGTCTTATAACCTATTGATTGGTAGATCTGGTTCTGGTAAATCCACATTTGCAGTTCAAGCTGGTGCAAATATTATCTCCCAATTTGAAGATGCAGAAATGATGATTCAGTCTATGGAAGGCGGTATTACAGTACCACGTTTAGAAACATTGACTGGTTATGTTGGAAATGAATTATTTAATAGAATCTCTATTAAGAATAGTGGTATTACTGCTGAGTCTATCTATGATGATATTTATAGCATCTATGAAACTAAAATTAAAAATAAGGAAAAATTCTTATATGATACCGGTATGAGAGACTCTACTGGTAATCCTATTATGAAATTTACTCCAACAGTTATGGTTATTGATTCCATTGCATTATTGGCACCTGAACGTATTGCAGACAAAGGTGAGTTATCTGGTCAAATGGCGGCTACTGCAATGGCTAAAGCTAATACCGCATTACTTAAAGGTGTAATGCAATTAATCAAAGCTACAAATATCATTCTTCTAGTAATCAATCATATTACTGAAAAGATTGAAGCTAATCCAATGATGCATACTAAAGGTGCATTAATTTATCTTAAACAAGGTGAATCTTTGCCTGGTGGTAAAGCAGTTACATATTTGGCTAATAATATCATTCGTTTCGATGATAGTAAACTCAAAGAAGAGACATTTGGGTTTAGTGGTGCACAAGTTGATATCTCTCTTGGTAAATCTCGTACAAATAAAGCTGGTAAGTCTACACCATTAATCTTCTCTCAAGAAAACGGTTTCGATTCTTTATACTCTTTGATGGTTATGCTTAAAGATGCAGGTGTTATTGCAACCAAAGGTGCATATTTGGCATTAGATGGTTATGAACCTAAATTCAGAACTCGTGACTTCAAGCAATTATTCATGGATGATGAAGAATTTAGAAAAGCATTTGTTAGAGCGGCCAATACTGAATTGGAAAAATTGCTTACTCCAATTCCTACTGGCGGTCAAGCTACAAATGCATCTATTACAAAAGATCTAATTGCTACATTCAAAACGTTAGAAGATTAATTAATACAGTGATTATATATTATAAAACAGATATAGCGGAAGAGTTGTTAAAACTCTTCCGTATTAATTTTTGTAAGTGTTTAAGAAAGGAAGAAAAAGATGGCTGGAAGTCTCAATCTAGAAGATAGAATAAATGAGGTTAGACAGAGATTAAGCACTCCAGAGCAAGTACTTGGAAAAGAATTGATTCAACCATTCCCTACAAGTAGTTCTGGTAGTCGTAAAATAATGTATAGTGTCCATTCTGAACAGGCAATGGCATTATGTAACCCGGAAGTACCATTCATTCAAACTGGATTTGAGAATGAGTACGGGAGAAGATCTACATCTTTCCAACAAGCAGAGCAAAATAAAAGAGTGTTGGATAAAGTAGAAAAATATGGAATCAATCCAGGGCATGAATATTATTTGATCGTTTATAACGAAGAAAGTAATACACTTGATCTAATTCATAAATGTGATTATAAGTATATTACAGAGTCATTTGGTTATCAGATCAATAATTCATATCTTGATTCATTAGCTCCTGGAAGTATTATTGAAAAAGATACAGTTATTAGTAAATCTAAAGGATTTGATAAATATAATAACCGTATGGATGGTATCAATGTTTTGCTAATGTATATAGCTCAGAATAAAACTACTGAAGATGCTATTGAAATTAGTGAATCTTGTGCTAAGAAGTTTAGATCTCCATTAGTTAAGAAGATATCCTTTATGATAAATGAAAATGATATCTTGCTAAATTTATATGGTAATGATGCAATCTATAAAGTCATTCCAGATATTGGAGAAAAGATTAATGATGGTATCTTAGCTGCAGTACGAAGAGAAAATAAAGAAGAAGCATTATTTTCTCAAGTATATAGCAAGCTAAAAGATATCAATATGTCTGATGAAAAGATCACTAGCTCTGGTACTGTAGTAGGTATTGAAGTTAGAACTAATAACCCAGACTTAATGGAAACGTCTATCTATAATACTCAACTTAATATGTATTATCAAGATAAACGTCGTTTCTGTGAAGAAATGATTAGTAAAGTTAATAAGTTAAAGATTCACTATCAATGTGAATTATCTTATGAACTTCAAAAGATGGTTTATACTTGTCAGCAAGTAATTGATGGAGTCAAATATGATATGGATAGTAATGTATATTCCAACTTACAAATGGATGTATACGTTCTTGAAGAAAATGAACTCCACATTGGTGATAAACTAACTAATCGTTATGGCGGTAAAGGGGTAATCTCAAGTATTATTCCTGATGAACTAATGCCACAAACAGAAGATGGACAATATGTAGAAATGAAATACAATCAAGCTACAGTTGTCAATCGTCTTAATCCATCTCAGCTATTTGAGATGGAAATCAATTCCGCATCAGCATCTATCATTAGAAATCTTAATAAACAAGATGTAAATGGTTCTTTAGAGAAACTAGTCAAGTTTACAAGATTCTTTAGTCCGACACAAGCTGATGAAATGGAAAACTTTATTAGAGAAAGTAATCCATCTGTAAGAGCAGAGTATCTAAACTCTATTATAGAAGATGGAAATCTAACTTTATCTATATTGCCAATTCAGGAAGCAACAAATATTGACGTACTCAGAGAAGTACTTCACGAGTTCCCTGAAACTAAACATCGTAGAGTTTTAACACCTATGTTAGATTCTACTGGTACAAAATATAGATTAGCAAAATCTTTAAGACCTGTATTGGTTGCTAAACAATATATCTGTAGATTGAAACAATATGCAGAAGAAAAGTTCTCAGCGACTAGCATGTCTTTTAGTAATAACCGTGGTGAAAATAGTCGTAATAAAAACTCTGGGCTATATAAGCCAGTTTATACCAATACTCCTATCCGTCAAGGCGAAATGGAAATTGGTGCATTAACTCATATTGGTGATGATATCAATGTAATTATGCTTATGCTTTACAGTACTGCACCTATTGGTCGTAGAGCTGTAAAGGAATTACTTACTGGTAATCCTAATGATATTAATATCATATTAACAGATGATGCAAAATCTCGTTCTGCCGAAATCGTTAATACTTATTTGAAATCTATTGGGTTACGATTAGTATTCGAGAAAGTTCCAAAGAAACTTACAAATGCATTATTATATAATATTCCTGATGAAGATTTCTACGTTCCTGCATTTTTGAAGGAAGATGGTTACTTAGGTGAATTAAATCTAAATAACGATAAGAATTTGAAAATTACAGTCAAGAAAATCAATGGGAAATATTATCCACAATATAAAAACTTTAAAGAACCTTGCGTTCCAGCTATTATGACTGGTGCAATGTCTTCCGATCAACCTGAAGGATATGATGATACAGATCCATTCTGGATGATGCGAGATATAAAATACTTTAATAAATAAGGAGTTTATCATGATTCTAAGAGATCTATATACCGATCTTCTAAGAGGAAATCTTGATAATGTATTCGATCAAGAAAACGTACAAATGATAAATAATGTAACTTCTAAATTATTATCCAATCCAAGTTGGACTAATAAAGATATAGAAGATGCAGATCTCATTTTACGAATAAGTAATATCTTATATAATAATACTGACTTCTTAGCTTTACCATTAGAAGATGGTATTTATGATTTATTACTTGAAGCTTATAGAAAATATAATCCTCATTTTCAAGTTGGATCTGAAGTTGTGCATTTTAAATTACAATCTTCTAAACAACCTAAGTCTAGTAAAAATGAGCCTCATTATATTGAAGCTATAGTTAGTTATCCAAAAGAAGCTAAAGAAACTATTTATGAGCAAGTATTTACAGAAACTCCTACTAATAGATTCCAAGAAGCATATGCAAATAATCATGCTACAGTATCTGATAGAGGACGGGATACTGCTCATAAATATCCTAAATTAGTTGGAACCTTAGATAAGTGTAAATTTGTTACAGACAAAGAAGCACAAGATGCTATGGTTTATAAAGATCCTAAAGTGAGAATCTTTGAAAGAGATTTCTTAGCTAAACATCTTATGATGGGTCTTATTGGATATAACCAACCAATTGAAATGGTTGCTGAAATTAAATATGATGGTTTATCAGTTGAAGCTGAAGTTAATAATCAGATTGTCAGCGCAAGAACACGTGGTGATCTTGATGCTGACTTAGCTACAGATCTAACTGATATCCTAGCCGGATACCGATTCCCAAATAATATTTCTAATGATGAAATTATTGGGATGAAGTTTGAAGCAATTATAACTAAAGAAGATTTGATTAAATTCGAGAATGCCACTGGTAAAGAGTATAAGAATATGAGAACTGCAATAGCTGGAATCATTGGTTCAGCTAATGCTAGGGATTATATTAACTTTATTACTTTAGTGCCATTGGCAACTTCATTAGAATTCAATAATCGAATTGAAGAATTAGAATTTATGAATAGATATTTTGCAACTAAAGAGCCAAACCGTTATCAGTATATGGTTGGCGATTTTGCAAATCTTCTATTCCAAGTTAAGAAGTTCACTGATGAAGCTGCATGGTATCGGGATTATATGCCTTTCGCATATGATGGTATTGTAGTATCTTATATGGATAAAAATATTATCAATGCATTAGGTAGAGAAAACCATGTTAATAAATACAGTGTAGCTATTAAGTTTAATGCTATGGTTAGAACTACAAGATTCAGAGGATATCAATATACGATTGGTAAGAATGGTGTAATTACTCCGATGATCATGTTTGACCCTGTTGAATTTAATGGTACAATTCATAACTTAGCATCAGGTCATTCTTATGAACGATTCAAAGCATTATCATTGAAATATGGAGATCTAATCGATGTTACATACGTCAATGATGTAATGCCATATGTATCGAATCATAGATGTCCAGAAAATGATGCAAATCCTAATAAATTGGAAAGATTCATCGATATTTGTCCATCTTGTGGAAGTACACTTGAGGAATCTATTAGCGGCAAATCTGTAGTTTGTCCTAACCCAGATTGCCCTGGACGTGGGCTTGCAAGAATGGAAGATATGCTTCAGAAGATAAATTTCAGAGATTTCTCTGGAGCTACAATACGTGAATTAAATATAACATCATTCACACAATTGATCAATATAACTAAAGATCAATTGACTTCTCTTGGAGAAGTTAACTCTGCAAAATTCATGGATAGAATTAATGAGCTTAAGACAAATAAGATTTATGATTATAATATCATCGGGGCCTTAGGATTCTCTGATATAGCAATCAAATCTTGGAAGCTTATTCTACATGAATTAAGACTTGAAGAAATAATGAACTTAGATCCAGCTACATTGGAATTTAAACTATTGAAGATCAAAGGTATTGGTAAAGTTGCTACTGAGACTATAATTAATGAGCGACATTTATTCATGCAAGATCTTGTTACAATATCTGAAATGCCAAATGTAATTAGAACTTGTGGTCTAGTAGATAACCGAAAGAAGATAGTCATCACTGGATTCAGAGATGATACCTTATCTGATTTGGTTTCACCATTAGGATACTTTGTCACTGATAGTGGAGTAACTAGAGATACATCAATCTTACTTATTCCACAACCAGGATTTGCTAGTAGTAAAGTCGATAAGGCTATGAAATATGGCGTTCAGATTGAAACTATAGTAGATTTTAGGAAGCGATTAGGGTTGTAAAAAGTTACAAAACAAAATACAAAGTATTAATATATTATAGTTATGGAGACATATAGAATTGATCATCTATGTGTCTTTATATATACATTTCTTTTATTTCTTTGCAAAGGAGATTTTTATTATGAAGAAAGATGTTAAGGAAACAAGTATCATTTCTACAGTGGTTGATCGTTTGAAATCCGAAGAAATGATTCTATTCCACTCTAACCAATTTATGCAAGCTGGGAAATGCATCTTATTTGGTGCAGTTAAATTCTTAGCTAACACTAAATTCGAAAATGAAGTGGCTTTACGCATCAATGATAAGAATGGCGTATTTATCATTGCTGTAGTATTAGAAAAAGTAAAAGACGATGAAGGTAAAGATAGCTTTGAAGCTCGTTTCGAAACAAACGAAGAAGGTATCAAAGATATTACTACTGTATATGATTTGACTGATGAAGAAGTTCAACGCTTCATTAATCGTTTCATGTATTCTATCAGCAGTAACAAATTCGTTACAAACGATTTCGTATACAAAGTATCTCGTGTGATGTTCAGTTCCATCATTAACTTCTTATTGAACCTTGGTAAAAATGAAGTTGACGAAGATGGTTATGAAGTAGCATTCGATGAATATCTAACTGCTACTGCAACTGACGAAGATGGCAAGCATGCTATCGCTTTAGAACCTTCTACAGATTTGAAGAAATTCATCAAAGATGATAGCCTAATCGACGTAGAATAAGAAATATAAAATGGTGGTTAGATTCAATATCTAACCACCTTATATTTTTCTTTTTAGTATATGGAGATATTAAAATGAAAAAGGCTATTATTAATGGTGAGTTGTATACAATCTATGACTTCGAAGAAGGTATTAGGCACTATGAAGAGCCTAATATTGCGGTTGAAGAAGATGGTATTGTATATCCAATCATAAGTAAAACAAATGCGTATGGCCAAACTGGGGTATTTGTTGATGGATGTATGGCTACATTTATCAATGCCTCAGATAAACCAGAAAACTATAAAGTTGATAATTTGAAAGTTATCGATTTTAGTAATACAAAAAGCATGAAAGAGCAAATTGAAAAGAATGCAGAACTTCGTGAAATGGAAGAGACTGTATTGGTTAGCCCAGATAATATTTTTAATGCTAAACCAAAACCTACAGATCTTCCAGAAATGATTGCTCTTAAACAAGCTGTAAATCAAAAGCATATTGATATCAACAAGTATGCATATCGATTTGGTGATAATTTTAATAATGATAGACGATTGTTTGAGAAACCAACAATCACTTTATCTAAGTTAAAGACTATTGCTGAAGCATTAGATATGTCTTGTTATATCATTATTGAAGATAAAGATAAAGATGTACCTAATCCGATCGGTAGCCAAGTTAAAGTTCGGATTACTAACATCGAGGAGGGAGAAGCAGATGATTAATCAGGCTAAGTTCATTGCTGATTACAATGAGCGTAATAGACCTAAGTTTAATGATAAATTCTTCCAAAAATCAGATGATGATATCATCGAGGATTTGAAAGACGTAATTCTATCTTGTCAACGTGATAAATTTTATACGATACGAGTAGAAAAGTTCGAAGTCATCGATGATTATGCGGAAATCCAAAGATTATTGACTGGAGAAGAAACTCCTACAATATCTATTAAGGATTCTGATCTAAAAATTCTTAAAGTAACTTATTATACCGCAATTGGTAGTCAAGAAGATACATTTGATGTATTAATTGCAGTACCACGTGTTATTGATGGTGCTTATATTCATCTAAATGGTAATGATTATTTCCCATTATTCCAATTAGTTGATGGAAGTACTTATAATAATACATCTTCAGCATCGGCTAAGACTCAATCTATTACATTGAAGACTAACTCTAATGCAGTTAAAATGCTTCGTAACTTCTTTGAGTTTAAATTATCTGATGGTGAAACTTTTAAGAAGTTAGCATCATTTAGTGTTTATCTATTTGATCATAAGGTAACTTTATTTGAATATTATCTTGCTAGATTCGGGTGGTATAAAACTATTTCCGAATTCAAGTTTGATCATGTAATCAAAGTTACTGAAGAAGATCCTCAAGATGATGAATATGATACATTTGTAGTTCAAAACAGTCATATGAAAACGCCTATCTACATCTCTGCGGTTAGAAGTGTTTTAGATGCTGATAGAATTTTACAATCTTTTGTAGCAGCATTCATCATCTCTATCAATAAATATGCAACTAAGAAATTTACCTTAGATAATATCTATAATACAGATTTCTGGGTATGTAAACTTGGATTTAACTTTGTAAGTTCTGAAACTTCAGTATTTACTAAAGGTAATGCGATTATTGAATCTTTAGAAAACTCATATGATATTCCAACTCAAAAACGCTTAAGATTACCAGATGAAATCAAATCTAATATCTATAGTGTATTAAAGTGGATGGCTAGTGAGTTCTCCTATATTCGCCTAAAGGATAATTTAGATGCTTCATCTAAACGTATTCGTTGGTCTGAATATATTGCAGCGATGTATATTATGATTATCAATCTAAAACTACGTCGTTTGCCTGAAAAACCAGATCCTAATGTAGAAGTGCTTCGTATTAAACAGCAATTGAATACGCCTCCAATGGCATTGATTGCTGAATTACAGAAGTCTAATCTAAAAGGATTTAGAAATATGGTTAATGACCGTGACTCTTTCTTACAATTGAAATATACCATCAAAGGACCATCTGGCCCAGGTGAAGGTAATGGTAAGAAAGTAGCACAAAATATTCGTGCAGTAGATATCTCTCAATTGGGTATCATTGATGTTAATACATCTTCTGCATCTGATCCTGGTGTTGGTGGTATGCTTTGTCCACTAAACGATAAAGTATTTGAATATAATTCATTTACTAATGAACCAGAACCAAATACCTGGGATGCTAATTTTGATGAATTGCTAAAGATTTATAGAGATCAAAAAGGTTATACTTCTGCAATAGCTCTCGCTGAAGATGCTGGTTTAGAATTAACTGATGATCGTAATCCTGAATCTGTAGCATTTGATACAGAATATCTCGGTAATCTTATTGGAAAGATTGCTCCAACAAAAGCATTCGAAACTCAACTAAGACCTGCATTCATTAATATGGAAGATAGTGGGTCTATTATCTTTGAAGACTAGAGGAATAAGAATATGCCACAAGACATTTATTATAGATATTTTGTGTTCTCTAGAACACAAATGGAAACAATCAGAATTCGTGAAGAAAAACTTGGTCGTCGTGCTAAGTTTGGTAAAGTTATTGTCGATGGCATTCCAAAAGAGTACACTGATATTCTTTTGGATATGTCTGCAGCTAAATATCCTGACTCTATTAAAGTAGCCGAAGGTGATATTAGACGCATCGTCTATACTAAATAGGAGGTATATTTTATGAATCCAGTTGGACAAGCAAGTTGTGATCTTCATAATATTGGTCATTATTTGGCTAAACTAATCGGTAAAGAAACCCTTTACTGGGATAAGCTTAATATTATTGAACCAGATTATAATATTTTGACTGATCATGTAGATGAGTACTTTATTAAAAAGGATTTTGAAAAAGATTCTGAAAATAGATACTCTAATATCGAAATGCAAGCATTTGGTCGTAAATTCAGCGTACGTGGAAAAAATATTATTCTCGTTTTCAATAAATATATTCCTGATAGTGCAGTGAGTGATAATCCATTCAGTGTAGTTATTAATCAGGAAACTGATTCTATCAATACACTATTGATTCATTTTAATCGTTTAAAACTCATGGTAGGAGATAAGGATTATGCGGCTTTATACTCCTTCTTTAATGCATTATTTACATACATCTATGATAAAGAGTCTGCAATTGTGACTCTTCATACAATGTATACATATATTGACTTCGTATTTAATAACTTATATATGGAAGATGTAACTGGATATATTAAATTCCATACATCTAAAGCAACTGAAGTTATTATGAATGAATGTGAAAAACTTAAAATCAATGATGCTCAAGGATTTTTACAAGAAGTATTAAACCAATTAGAAGAGGAAGATTATAAAAATCTTTTCTACTCTCCTAAGAATACTGCAAGAATTACAGAAGCATCTAATGAACCTAAGTTTAACTTAAAACGCTTATTGAATACTATTGATAAAGTATTCAACGAGCAAAATGTTAATACTGTAGAAGTTCGTGATGCATTCATCTCTTTAGCCAAATCTAGAGATTTGAATGATATTGTAAAAGTTGCTCAAGTTTATTCTTCTGAAGTTGAACTTTACAAAGAAATTCCAGAAACTATTCAAAAAGAAGTTATGGATATAATTGTAAAACGCATTGAAGATTTGATTGAATCTAAAGGTGTTGAAGATATCAAACCTGAAACAGAAGACGAAAAGAAAACACGTCTAGAAAATGATATTGAAGCTCAAGTACGTAAAGCTTTAGATCAAATGGGAAAATAATAATTATGGACTTGGGTAAAATACCCAAGTCCTTTTTATTTTTTGAGGATAATTAATATGAAAGAGGCAATTGTAAGTGCTAGTACATGTCTTAAATGTGGATCTAAGAATATGGATTTAGTAACCATTAATGGTTCTATTATAAAGTATTCTTCATATCTAAGCATGCTAAGCAAAGATGAAGTAAAAGATAAACTAAGCGGCTACCAACTATATAAATTCAAATGTAGAGAGTGTGGTCATACATCATCTATTGATTGGAGATTTGGATTACCGTGTCCAACTGAAGAAAAGGCTGATTTTTAGTTAAAACAAAGCAATAATATAAAGAAAGGAGAAACCCTTATGATTACAAAAAGTAAAATTTTATACATCATAGGTGCTATAATTTATATTAGTTGCTTTGCCTATATTATATCCGATATGCTTCAAACTATCGAAGGTAGAATCTTATTGTTTATTTATTCGACATCAGTCGTTCTAACTGCTTTAATTTTATTTCTAGGTTATAAGATATTCAAAGCCCTACTAGTAATTATAGAAAAGTATAGCAAGGAATGATATCATGTCCAATTTAGCATTTACCATACTACTTTTATCAGGTTTGCTATGCATTATTGCGAATATCGGCTTTATATCTTCAATATCGATGATGTTATTGACAGTAATGTATATCATAACTCGTCCACGGAGGTAATATGTCAGTATTTAGTTTTATTAAGATAGTTGGGACCTTATATATGCTTCTCTCTATTTTGCTTACTATCTGTGTAGCTATCATACTTCCAGATGGATTAACTTTAGTGTCTCCTATTTGGATTACACTAATTGTATCTATCGCCGGTACTGCATTTTTAGTATATTCCAAAAAGAGAAAACAGTCTAAGGTTACAGGTAATAAATAATGAAATTAGACTTTATCACTCTAGTAATACTATTGACTTTAGCATTTACCTTTTATAAGAATTTAACCACACCTGGAGACATTCCTATAGAAGTTATAACTGCATTTATATTTTTAGCAATAGTAGTACTAGCATATTATAACTCTAAATAATAAAAAAGTATCTCATATTACACATACAAATAGTTTAATATTAAAAGGAAGTATAAAAATGACAGTAGAAGTAGGACTCATGTGTGGGTTCTTATTAACTATTATAATTGGAATAATTTTATTTATAGATCATGTAAAGTTATCTCCAAGATATACAATAACAAGTAAACGTGAGGGAAAAGATGTACCTCTCTTTTATAATGTAGAAATCAATGGTGATTTTTCAATACCAGTTTCTAAATTAGATTACGATATAGTTTCAGTCGGTGATATAATTGTAATAAGCAGTTTTATGGGAATCGGCAATAACTGTAGAGTTTATAAAATCGAAAAGGTATAATATGAGACTTATTTACATAAGACTTGAGAATTACATAGGAATCTATAACGGTCGCGGAGACAATATTTTAGAGGTAGACTTATCACAGTCTACCTCTAATATTATTATAATACGTGGTTCTAACGGTTCCGGTAAATCAACTTTATTAAAAGCTTTATCTCCACTCCAAGATGATAATACTGCAATTATTCCTGGATTGGAAGGTAAAAAATCTTTAAGATATCTATATAATGGTGAAGTTTATGAGATCGTCTATATTCATCCAGTTAAGTCTGATGGATCTAGAGGTCAAGTCAAACTTCAAATATATAAAGGAAATAAAAGAGAAGAGTTAAATCCGACTTGGAATGTAACTTCAGGGAAGGATATAATCTTTGATCTATTTAATTTAGATGCTAACTTTTTAACTCTATCACAGTTATCATCTGAAGATAGAGGGTTAGCAGATAAGAAACCAGCAGAGCGTAAGAAGTTTGTTAATAGTATTATCAATGGTATCGAAGTATACAACAACATGTATAAAGTCGTTACTAAGAAATACTCAAACTTCAAAAGTATGATAAATACAATCTCTTCTAAAATTGCCCAAATAGGCAATATCGAAGAATTGAATGTTAGATTTAATAATATTACTCGGCAAGTAGAATTAGTTTCTGCTGAAAGAGATCAAGCTATATTAGAAACTGCAAAGTTGGATTCTCAAATAGAACTTTTATCTAAAGATAATAACTTAGAAACTTATTATAATGCAGAGAAAAGTTTAAGAGAGCTTAAAGCTACAGTTGATAAAGACATCAATACCATAATTGATATTTGTAAAGGCGAAATTCCATATACAAATGATGCATCTGAAATATATGAATTGATTAATAAGAATTTAGAGAAATCTAATACTGAAGTTAAACAAGTTATCTCAGATGAAGCTAAAGCTAGTACAAAACTTGATTCTCTTACAAATGAAAAGACTAAAGTTTATGAGGAACTCCAAGTCAAGATAACAAAACGAGATTCTATTTTAGATAATAGCTTCTCTGAATCTGATTTGAATCTATATAATGAGTCCAAAGCCAAGATTTCCGAAATTGATAGAGAAATTAAATCTTTGAATTTAAATATAAAGAATACATCAGAAGCTGAAAGTCTTATTAATGCAGTAGAAATGATAGTGCCAGTTATAGATACACTTTATAATGGATTAGATTCTACTACAAGAAAAGATAAATCTAACTTTGTAAGATCTACTTTAGATAATAATAGAAACTATGTAAATCAGTTACCAATCATCGCTGAAGAGCATAGAAAGTTATCTAGAGAATTATTAGATTTAGAATCTGAATTACGTGCTTATGAAATTCTTTTTGATAAGGCTAAAGGATTAGCTCTTAGACCTAAAGAGTGTAAGATTGATTCTTGTGCCTATGTAAAAGAAGCAATTGATGCATCATCTAAAAATCCTGAATCTAGAATTGTCTCAATCAATAAAGAGATATCGGAGATTAATAAGATGATAAAAGAACTTGAATCTAAATCCGAATTCTATACCGAAGTATATGATTTTTGGAATAGATTTAATAATCTTCATGGAATGATTATGTCTTTTAGAAAACTATTAGACAAGACTCCAATTAGTTATATTCTTGATCCATATAATCTTCTAGAAAGTTTAGATAATATGGAAAAAGTAAATACTGAATTTAATAGAATTCGTGGTGTCTATAATATAATGATTACTAAAGATAAATATGAAGATATCTTAGAATCATTAAAAGAGCCAGCTATTAAATATGAAGCTAATAAATCTCTAATAGAAGAATTGGATTCTAATATAAAAGATCTACGAGATAGTTTATCTAAAATAGATAATGATATTCTTGATGAATCTGAAAGACTTCAGTCTTTAAAATACAAGCATGAAGTTCTTGATTATAAAATAGAGGCATATTCTAATAGCTATGATATTATTAATAAAGTACTTAGTGACTTAGATGATATCAAAGACTTAGAGAATAAAATGAGCTCGTTATCTGATATAGCTAAGCAGGTATCCGGATTACAAGTTGATTTAGATTCTGCTAAAGAAAAATCTAATAGATTGAATGAGCAGCTAAACATGATTCTCCAAGATAGAGATTCTATAGCATCAAATAAAACGCTTCTAGAAGACTATCAAAGGGATTTAGACTTATATAATAAAAATTTCTCAATTCTTGAAGCAGTACGTTACTATTTGTCCCCAACTACGGGTATTCAGACAGTGTTTATGAGAACGTATATGGGAAATATTATTTTAAAGGCTAACGAATTATTAAGTTTAATATTTAATGGTCAATTTATAATTCAGCCATTTGTTATCAATGAAGCTGAGTTTAGAATTCCGTGTCTTGGTAATGGGTTATTAAATGATGATATTTCATCGATGAGTACGAGTCAGATTTGTATGATTAGTATGATATTATCATTTGCGATCTTATCAAATTCATCTACAGATTATAACATTCTTAAGTTAGATGAAATCGATGGTGGTCTAGATACAGAAAATCGTATCCAATTTATAGGATTGCTAAAGCAATTAATTGCTATGGTTGGATGTGAGCAATGTTTCTTGATCAGTCATAATATGGAATATGATGCAGACACAAGTGTAATTGATATGACTGCAAGACCTGTTATGGTTAAGTAATTAAGAAGGAGGTTGAACCTCCTCCTTCTTCTATTATTTTTTTGTAATCTTAAAGAATTATATATATATATTATAAAGGTGAAATATGATTCTTAATATTTCTAGTTTATATTTTAATTTTATTTTAGGAGGTGCTCATTATGAGTAAAGTATTTTTTATTGTAGGATTTGTAATTGGTTTTGAATTATTCTTAGCTATCACTGCTGGGAATATTATTTTAGCTATTCCTAGCATCGTACTGGTGTTGGCTTCGGTAGCGGTTTTGTTTTATATCTATGGATTAGATTTTAAAGCAATTGTTAATGTTTTTAGAGGGGCTAAACGATAATATGAATCTTGGTGTATTACTAGGATTGCTAGTATTTATGCTAGCATCGAAGGATTTTATTGCAACTTATGCAACAACCCACGAACTAATCCTATATATTGTAGGATTACTACTCATGGGTAGTTCTTGGCTGATAGATTTCTTACTCGGAGTTGATAGTAACTCCAAAAGGAGAGTAAAAAATGTCAAGAGAAAATAGAGTGAGAGTAGCTAAAGGTGGTATGCTAGAAGGAATTCCAGATGATAAGACAATCAATCTGATTGTATTGTATTCTGGCGGATTTGACTCTACTGCCTTATTAAATGTGGCTATTAAGACCAAAAAAGAAAATAAAAACATACAGAAGGTATATGCACTGTATGTTAAAAGTAATATGCTGAATCCTGGAAAGGTAAAACTAGAAGAGAAATATACAGAAAAATTTATATCATATATTAATGAAAATAATGATACTAATGTAGAATTTCTCAAAATAACTAGAGATGTACCAGATTTAGATGAATATGCAAAATACGCTGAAAATGCATATGACTTAATATTCATAAATGCTATAAATTCAGTAGTACCATTTATTGGAGGTGCTGAGCTAAATATAGTATTAGATGGTGCTTTAGATAAAGACTCAAGAAATTACCATGTACCATTTTATAAGCGTGCAGTAGAGTCTTTTAATTTGTATTTTAGAAATGTAGATATATGGATGGAATTTCCATTATTATCTACAGATAAACCAGGAGTTATATCATACATTCTGAGCGAAGGTTTATATGATTATTGCACATGCTGTGAAGATCCTAATAAAGATGAATTCTGCTATAGCTGTAAAGATCATACTAATGCTCTAATAGAGCTATTAATGGAGTATGAGATTTATGGTGGAATAGTTCCTAATGATGGGGATATTAAATTTGTTAAGAAAGAGCTATCAAGGATTCTTGGAGGTGATTGGAATTAAACCGAAAATTGAAGTGATATCTAGCTTAATTTTATTATTTGCTAGTATTGTAGTAATAACAGCGACATTCGGATTTCTAATACGTTTCGTATTTGGCATGGAATTGTTTACGAAATTCGAAGAAGCTATGATGTTTCTTTATGTAATCAATGGTGGTCTATTAGTATTTATGATAACTATAGGCTACATGATTTATAAATATCATAAAGGATAAAGAGGCGTATTAAAATGGTTGATAAATTAATAAAGTTATTAATGTATATGGTAATCCCATGGATTATCATGGTCCCAATTTATTTATTAGATGGAATATCTGGTACTAGATTGACTCCAGTAATGCAACTCTTCTGTGTATTGGTAGATGGTTGCATTGTTACATTTTACGTTATTTGGGCTATTGTCAAGAAGATAGGAGAGTTACAATGATAATGACAGACTATGACTACCAATATGGCGGTCTCCTAAATGAAATTATTAGTGCTGGTGAAAATCATCCGAATAGAACTGGCATTGATGCAATTTCAATCCCACAAGTTCACTTTAAAGTAGATCTATCTAAAGGTGTTATGCCTATTCTTGGTTCCAAATTTGTGCCATTCAAAACAGCCGTAAAAGAAATGCTTTGGATCTGGCAAAAGCAATCTAATGATGTAAAAGAGCTCCAAGAAATGGGTGTTCATGTATGGGACGAATGGATGCGTGAAGATGGAACCATTGGCAAAGCATACGGCTATCAATTAAAGAAATTTGATCAAGTTAATAAACTTATTAAAACTTTAAAAGAAGATCCATATAATCGCCGTATGGTGGTAACTCTTTGGAATAATGAAGATCTTGATGATATGGCTCTTCAACCATGTGCATATGAAACTTTATGGAGTGTACATCGTGGCTATTTGAATTGCACATTAATTCAACGTTCTGGTGATGTTGGTTTGGGTGTACCATTTAATACACTACAGTATGCAGTATTAGTTTGTATGATTGCTCAAGTAACAGGTCTTAAACCTGGTATTTTATATCATTTTATTAATGATGCACATATTTATGAAAATCATAAAGATACTTTGATGAAACAGTTAAAGGAAATTTATGCATATACTGTGGTCAGAAAAGATGATAAACAATATCCTAAATTGAAATTAAATCCAGAAATCAAAGATTTCTATGATTTTACAATTGACGATATCACATTAGAAGATTACACCCCTGGTCCTAAACGTCCAATGGAAGTAGCAGTCTAATATTTTATTTTTAATTTATATTTTTAGTAGGAGAAAATTATTATGTTATCGATGATAGTTTGTTATGACGCAAGACGTCATATTGGTAAAGATGATGAATTATTGGTGAAGATTCCAGCAGATCTAAAGAAGTTTAGACAACGTACTTTAGGCTGCAATATTATAATGGGCAGGAAGACTTTTGAGAGTCTTCCTGGACTTTTACCATATCGTATCCACTGGGTTATTACTAGGGATAAAGACTACGTTCCTAAATACCCAGGGGCTAATGTAAAGATATTTCACTCTAAGCAAGAAGTCTTAGATGAAGTTAAAAGATTAAATTTACCAAACGTCTATATTATCGGCGGTGGTCAAATTTATGAAGAGTTTATGGATGAATGTGATTGTATTCATGCAACCGTAGTTCATAAAATCATAAAAGAGGGAAATGTATTTTTCCCAAAAATTAAGTCCAGTGAATGGGCTCAATCTCAAGATGGAAAGATTGGAACTTGGAAGGATGATAATGGTGATATATTGGAATATACTTTTCAAAACTTCTATAGAAAGAAGAATAACCAATTGAAGCATGAGTCCAAGTTTAATAAAGTATTATAAGGAGTAATATATGGTAAAAGAGCAACAAAAACAAACGCAAAAAGCATTAGATACTAAGGCTAAAATTGAAAAATATTTTGGTCGTTTAGATGAAGCTACTGATGAAAGAATTATTCGGTGGTTAAGTGAGGAATTTGGAATCTCAAATGAAGAGGTAGTGAATACCCACATATATATCTTGAAGACAGATATTATTTTCAAATTCATTTCCGACTGCAAATTGACAAGTCGTGATTATCATTTTAATGCATTTAGTATTAGCAATAGAGCTAATGAAATCGCTAAACGCATTGCATGTCATGCTGACAGTCCTAAACCTAAGAACGATGAACTCCCATTCTAATATTAATCTTGCCCATATATTATAATCGTGATATATAGTTTATATATAGGAGGATTTTATTATGAATAGGAGGGCAGTATTTCTATTACTAATTTTTACGTTTTCAATATTAGTGGCTCAAGCATCCACTGATAGAATTTTGTTTAGCTCAATGACTCGAGATCAAAAAGATCAAACTATTAGATATCTACAAGATTCAAATAAGGATCTATCTGATAGAGTTAATCTTTTAGAAAAACAAGTAAAAGAGTTAAATGAGCAAGTTTCTAATTTACAAAAATAGTTTTAATTTAAGGAGAATTTAAAATGAAAACTAACAAAACTTTAATCTTAACAGCTATGGTAATTTCTGCAGTTTCTGTAAATGCTTATGCATCTAATGTTGTTACTGGTACTGATGCAGCAGCATTTGGTAAAAATAATACAGTTGCTGGATCCAGTGCATTCGCTGGTGGTTATAGCAACACTGTAAATTCCCAAAACAGTATCGTTGCGGGAACTCTAAATGAAGTAAATAAGAATACCGCTGGCAACGGCTCTGCATTAGTTATCGGCGATAATAATACAGTAGCAGCTTCTAGTGTATTAGCTGGTGGTTATGCTAATAAAATTACAGGAAACAATTCTGTAGTTAATGGCATCCAAAATACAGTAGCTTCTGATAACTCTGATGTTACTGGTCAAAATAATAACGTGACAGGATTAGCTAACATTGTTGGTGGTAATACTAATAAAGTAGATGGCTCTTACAATATCACTAGTGGCTATAAAAATTTAACTAATGGCACTAGCAATGTAGTCGGAGGCTATTTAAATAACGCTACTGCTAATAATACATTAGTAGTTGGTATGCACAACAAAGCCACCGCAAATGAAGCTTTCGCTGGCGGTCAATTATCTAAAGCTAGCGGTGAAGGATCTATTGCATATGGTTATAATAATGAAGCCACAAAATTAAATTCTGTTGCTCTTGGTAATCAAACTAAAGCAACTGCTGACTTTGCAACAGCTACAGGTTATTTAACTGAAGCTAAAGGCGGTTGGAGCTTTGCAGCTGGTAATCAATCTAAAGCTATTGGTAATGGTTCTGTAGCATTTGGTCATAATAATAAATCTATTGGCCTACATAGCTTCACTGCAGGTGATAATAATGTTGTATATGGTGGTAACGCTACTGCATTAGGAAACTTCAATACCGTTGCAGGTGTAAGTTCTTTTGCAACTGGTCAAAATAATACAGTTAATAAAGACTTTGGTACTGCTATTGGTGCAAACAATACATCCAATGGCGAAGCTGCATTTGTAGGTGGTAATGGCTCCACAGCTCAAGGCGATAATGCATTTGCATTTGGTTATAAAACAAAAGCAATTGGTGATGGAAATATTGCTATGGGTAAATATGCTAGTGCAACTGGTAAAGATTCCTTAGCTCTTGGTCGCGATTCTATTGCTAGTGCTGATAACACTAATGCGCTAGGTCAAAATGCTGTTGCAAGTGGTGAAAATGCGACAGCTATTGGTCATGGTTCCGAATCTACTGGCCGTAACTCCAATGCACTCGGTTCTTCTGCTAAAGCTACTGCAGATTTCTCTACAGCTGTAGGCAATAGTGCTAAAGCTAATGGTGTATCTAGCACTGCTACTGGTTTTAATGCATTAGCTAAAGGCAACTTCTCTACTGCATATGGTAATGATGCTCAAGCAAAAGGCAATCGCTCTGTAGCAGTAGGTTATAATGCACGAGCTGAAGAAAGTGCAGTTGCTATTGGTAATAACTCTAATGCCGGTGCAGTTAATGCTGTTGCAGTTGGTGCTGGTAATACAGTTACTGGTATTAAATCTGGTGCATTTGGCGTAGGTAATAATGTAAACCAAGCTAATACTTATGCATTAGGCAATGAAATTACTACTACTCAAGCTAATAGTGTCGTAGTTGGTAATAAATCTACTGATCGTGCAGCTACAACTGAAGAAGAAGCAGAAATCAATGGTTTGAAATATGGCAACTTCGCAGGTAAAGGTTCCGTATCTAACGGAGTTGTGAGCATTGGTTCTGTTGGCGGCGAACGTCAATTGATCAATGTAGCAGCTGGTAAAGTATCTGCAGATTCCACTGATGCAGTTAATGGTAGCCAATTATATGCAGTAGCTCAAAATGTATCTAATGTAGCTAATAGTACTAAGAATGTAATTGGCGGTAATGCAACAGTAGATCAAAACGGTAATATTACTACTAACAATATTGGCGGTACTGGTGAATCTACTATTGATGCGGCTATTAATAAAGTTAATACTAAAGTTAATGATCACGAACGTAAATTAAAAGATCATACTGATATGCTAACTAAACATGAAGATATTTTAAATGGTCATACTCAAATTTTAGAAAAACATGATAAAGAAATTTCTCGTTTGACTAATGAAAATATTCGACAAGATGCAGATTTAAAACGTCATGAAGCACAAATTCAAAATCATGATACTCAATTGAAAAATCAATCTAAACGCATGGATAATCAAGAAAAACGTATTGATAATCAAGATAAGCGTTTAGATTATTTAGATGGCCGCATTGATAATCAAAATTCTCAAATTGAAAGTCATGAACGTAGAATTGAATCTAATAAATCTTTGGCTACTGAAGCATTAACTGAAGCTAAGAAACATACTAGCGTTTCTGCAGGCAATAATGTAACTGTGACTACAAGTACAAATGCAGCTGGTGGTACTGATTATAAAGTATCTGTAGATAAAGTTAAATTTGGTAATGTTTCCTTAGATGATAAAGGTCTAAACAATGGTGGTAATAAAATTACTAATGTAGCTGATGGTAAAATTGTAGCTGATTCTAAAGATGCAATTAATGGCGGTCAACTTAATAGCGTAGTTACTAATATTAACAATCGTTATGATGGTTTGACTAACCGTGTAGCTAAATTAGATGAACGCGTTAATAAAGTTGGTGCAAGCGCAGCAGCTTTAGCAGCATTACATCCACAAGACTTCAACCCTGATGATAAATGGACTGTAGCCGCAGGTTATGGTAACTATAAAGGCGAAAATGCAGCAGCTCTTGGTGCATTCTATCGTCCTAATGAAAATACCATGTTCTCCGTAGGCGCTACAATTGGTTCTGAAAACATGGTTAACGCTGGTGTATCCATTAAATTCGGTCATTCTGATAAATTGGTTTCTAATAGTCGTGTAGCTATGGCTCGTGAAATGCAAGACATGAAAGCAACTATTGAAGCTCAAAATAAGAAGATCGAAATGTTAGTGAATATGCTTCTTGGTAATAATGATAAAGTGAATGATATTGTATTCCCAGACGTTCCAGAAAATCATTGGGCTTATACTTTGGTTAATGATTTAGCACAACGTGGTTATATCACAGGCTATGAAGATGGTCAATTCAAGGGTGATCGTTTAATGACACGCTATGAATTTGCAGCTATGTTAGATCGTGCAGTTCAAAATGGTGCAGCTATCAATCAAGAAATGGCTGATGCTATTCGTGAATTCAAACCGGAATTGGATCAAATCAAAGCAGGTATGCGTTTCCATGTAGATCGTATCAGCGGTGAAGACACTGATTTACATAAAGTTGAACGTGTACGTGTAAATACTGAATCCAATCGTGATCAATACGGTACAGTTGTTACTAAATAATTAGGTGATAAATATGAATCCTATTATTCCTAACGATGTACTTTACTTATATATCATATTTGATAAAGTAATTGGATTAGCCTGGTTACTTATGATTTTAAGTATGGTTCTATTTGCATTTCACATGATAGTTTATATGGATTATGAAAATAAATCTGTTAAGCCAGATGATGCTGGGATTATGAAATATAATTATGATCATGGTAAAAAGATTAGATTTGCTTTAGTGTTAGTATTTGCGGTATCTATTATCCTGCTAACAATAACACCGAGATCTGATCAATTTATGCTATTGATCCTAAATACTTATATGACTCCAGATACTTTAAATTCATTATCTGATAATGGAAAAGATATATTAAATGAATATATTAATATAATCAAAAGTGGAATGCATTAATAAGATTTATAGGAGAAGGGATTAAATCCCTTCTCCTTATTTCTTATTTTTTATCTTTGGAGGTTATTATGGTACTAGAAGATATAATAAATATATTTAAATCTAGATATGAAATAGATAGGCATGATCCTGAGAATGGATTGCCGTTTATTATTATCGATAGAAGCATTAAAGTTACAGTTCAAAATCATCATGTATTGATTGAATGGAAAAACTTAGGTATCCCATCATATATAAAGACTAAGAAAAATAAGATGCTATTTGGAATTGGAATACAAAAAGCAATGGTTATCCAAACCGGATTTTATGATTCTGAGCTATTAGAAATAGTAGAAAAATGTAATCTTAAAGCTACTGCAATATACGACAGTGTTATAAAATCTATGTATGGTAGTTTGCTATTCTATAAACCAGATGGAACTGTATGTAATGTATATCATACTGATAATGGTCTATTTGATTTCAATCATTTGTCTACTTGGGTTAAAGATTTGACTAAAGATGAAATGATTTCATACTTAGAATCCATAGGATTTAACCATTAAGTCCACATATTAATACGAAATATTATTGATTGTGGGGTAATTTTATGCTTACTAAAATTGATGTGAATAATTTATTGAATTCATATGGTTATGCATTGCAAACTACTGGCCATTACAAGGATTGCAATATATTGACTTATATGAATTCACTTAAAGGAATTGTTAATTTTGCGATTGATGAAAATAATAAACCTTTGGCATTCTATATGGATTCAAATATTGTATTCCATAATATCAAATCAGAAATAGATGTGATCTATGCTATGGATCTATATATGGATAAGAATGATAATTTTATGAAATTTGTTTATAAAATTATTTTCACATATTATGATTCCTGTGCAAGAATCTATGTAAAAGATGGTCTAGCAGAACGTACAGTAATTAGAATTGAACTTCCTACGCAGACAATTGTTATTACTGCAAACTATACAAATATTATAGTCCAAGTTAAATCTTTAAATGATAAAGACAATCCTGGAGAACGTATTAAAGTAGTTGAAGCTGGTAACCATCAAGAAGTATTAGATTTTATAAATGAACTATATTAGAAAAATATCCCAGAAGAGTTTGAAACTCTTCTGGGAATGCTTCTTTATTTTTTTAATATTTAGATTCAACTAAAGAAATGATTCCATTTTCTCTTACAGCTAATGGGAAGTTCATATTAAGATTTGAATTACGAGCAACCCCAGTTTGGAAGTTTAGATTCATATCTTCTAATAGGAATGGATCAGGTAAACTAATATTTTGTACTACTTGACCAGTCTTAACATTCATAGCTACAAATTCACGATATTCTGTCTTAGTATCATAGACGACTACAGTTTTAATGTCTGGATTTGATTCGGCAATCATACGATTTTGTTCAGGAGTAAATTGTTCACTTGTAACGGCTGGTTGGAATATATCCATACCACCTTGAGGTTGAACCATCAATGGAATATCTCCTGTTTCTAATCTTGGTGGCATAAATCCAGCTTCAAGTTGTTGACGAGGAGTATTGATGATATTTTCATACAAGCTCATAACAGCTGCATCATCATTACCAGTGGCATCAATCTTAAGTTCTTTAGTACGTTTAAGTTCCATATCATGGCATTTAGAAATAACAGAGTTAAGTTCTTTAATGGCAGATAATTTAGTACTAGATAGAGACGAAATAGTTGTAGAAATGTCTGTAAGGTATTGATATTTACCTCTCATCTTAGAAAGACGAATATCATTAAATTCTTGCTTAAGTTCACCTTGCAATCCTTCGATTTGCATGATCATACCTTTAAGCATACCATTAGTTTCTTCATAAGATTCTGCATATGGTACATTTGTTACCAATTCAGAAGCTTCTCCTTCAGGAGAATCTATATCTCTATTTTTTTTAGGTGGACGGCCACGTCTACGTGGTTTAATTAAAGTATTTTCGTCCTCAACCGGCATAGGTTTTATGATAGACTCTGTTTTACCAGATTTTAGTTTACCAAATACTGATTTCATACTTAGATCAACTTTTGGTTCTTCTAAAACTGCATTACCAGAGACAATAGCTTCAGTATATTGCATAATAGACCTCCTAGATAATCATTATTAGATAGTTCTAGGTATTATAACCTATATGGCTCAAAATAGGCACAAATTAGATAAATACTAGCCTAATTACATTATATTAGGTATAACTGGGAATGTTATAAGGAGAAATATAATGAATACTCTTAATATTTTTAATCAGTTTCCACAAGATTATGACTTAACTATATTACAAACTTTCTTTGCTAAAGGTACCAAACAGGATAATGGACGTTGGTCTACTCCTAGTATTAGTATGGTAGCAAAAGATAATAATACTGGAAAAAAATACTTATGTGAAATAGAAGATCCTGAATATATTTGGTATTTAGCTAAAGATCAGAATCTTTCTTATCATCACGACTATCTTCCTATTGAAGAAGTAGAACCTGTACAATGTACAAATAGACAATTGGAAAAATGTATAGCCGAAAAGACTAATAATCTTAGATTCTATACTAATAATATTAGTAGTGGTCAATATAGAGAGAATGCAAAGTTACATACTTTGAATCAAGTATTCTTCTCTGATCAAAATATTGAAGACCATTATAGATTCTGGTTTAATAGAATCTTTAAGAATGATATTCATTCTACAAGTAAAGCATATCTGGATATCGAAGTTGATATCTCTAATATAGTTGGAGATTTCCCAGAACCAGGCGAAGCTCCAATCAATGCAGTTACATATATTTCAAATGGAGCAATTAATACTTACGTTCTAAGAGATCCTAGAAATCCATTAGTTCAAGAATTTGAAAATAATGTAGCTACTGGTCAAATAGAGCATGAATTAAGAGAACTTATTGAATTTGCAATTGGTGGAGAAGATCGTCAACGTAAATTTAATATTTATGGTATAAAATTTAATATAAAATTCTTTGATGAAGAAACACATTTGATTGCTTCTTTATTCAAACAAATTAACATGGAACAACCGGACTTCTTGATGGCATGGAACATGGCCTTCGATATTCCATATATTATCGAACGTATCAAGAAGTTAGGATATACTCCTGAAAGTATTATGTGCCATCCAGACTTTAAGATGAATCCTAAAGCTGAGTATTTTATTGATACTAGAATGGAAAACAACTATGCAGAACGTGGTGATTATGCATACATCAGTTCTTATACAGTATATTTAGATCAAATGATTCAATTTGCATCTCGCCGTAAAGGTCAATCTGCATTTGCATCGTTTAAATTGAATGATATCGGAGCTCAAATTTGTGGTGTAAAGAAATTAGATTATCATCATATTACTACAGATTTAGCAAAATTGCCATTCTTAGATTTCAAGACATTTATATTTTATAATATCGTCGACGTTCTTGTCCAAGTATGTATTGAAGAATCTACAGATGATATTGGTTATATTTATAACTCAAGTGTTTTGAATAATACTAGATTCTCTAAAGTTCATAGACAAACAATCTATCTAAGAAATAAACAACAAGATTTCTATTATAATTTAGGATTAGTTGTTGGTAATAATATTAATAAAACAAAAGAAAAGCCAACTGAAAAGTTTGATGGTGCTTTTGTTGCGGATCCTAACTTGGTTAATGATTCAGCTAAATTAAAAATCAATGGTGTACCAGTTTTCCTATGTGATAACTTAGTAGACTTTGACTTTAGTTCACTATATCCAAGTATTAACCGTGAATTTAACTTGAGCTCTCCATCTGAAATCGGTAAGATTGAATTTGGAGATGATAAAGATGCAAGTTCTGCGTTTGTTGAAGATATGGTAACTCAAGACTATCTAACTATTGGTAGTAGATGGTTTGGACTACCTGAATTTAGCGATCTTGTAAAAGAAGTTAAGAATATCTATTCATCTGGCAGAATTAAACCTAGATTAGATTTCAAAGTATATAAAAATGGTATCTTAAGTGAGCCTGAAGTTGTAGAATATAAAGAATTAATTCCTGCAATTACAGATAATGGATTCGGATGTATTCCTGCAATTTATGGTGAACGTAATATCCCTGGGGGTAAAAATGATTAGATACTTTAATTTATCTATTGATGATATTAATAGCTTATTATCAATAAGTAAAGTTCTTAAATGTGATAGAATTATTTATGATGCAACCCAGCCATATTCAATTCTAGGTATAGGTCCTGATAATTCGTATATTCAACGTATTATAGGATTACAAGTAGAATTGCCAGAATATTGTAATGGAATCATGTTTAATGTATTAGAAATGAAGAATTTAGCAAAACTAAATTCTTCTGCATCTATTACATGCGAATCTATGGATGTAGATTATATTAGAAATGCTAATAGTAGATTTCTTTCATTAGAAGTGGATTCTAATTTGATTGGAAATGTAGAAAACTATAATGAGCATCAAGATTATCAAGAACTTCAGTCAGCTCCAGCATCTTTAGGAGCTATGTGCTTATATATAAATAATGTAGGAATCTGGATTCCTAAGACTGCTTTACCTACAACTAAATCTGATAAAGTAAATGTAAATCTTTATACAGATGGTGTAACTAAAGTTATTAGAATGAATATATATAAACCTAAAAATATTATCATCCAACAATCATTTATGTATTTATAAGCAGTAATAATCGGCTATAGAGTCAGACTCTATAGCCATTTCTGTTTATTAGGTATCATAAAAACATTTAAATAATTCAAAGGAGGAACGATAATGGCTGAAGATAAAAAAGATAAGAATGCCAATGCTGGTAATTCCTTAATAAAAAATCTTTCTAACTTTTATAAACGTACATTTTTTACTCCTCCAGATGCAGATAGTGAATTGGAAAATATTTCAAATAAAATCAATAACTCTATGGGTCGTATTGTTAATGATATTAACTATTCTACAGGTCTAAGTTCTCTTAGTACGCTGTATGCTAAATCATTAGAATACCAAAATGATCCAAAAGTAGCTGATGGATTTGAAGAAATGTTTAACTCTCTATCAGTAGATGGTGGTATATATAACTCTTTCTTCAACAATAGAAGTTTACGCCTATTCGATGCTGAAATCGATATGGTTTGTAAATATATGCCAATGCTTGAATATGCTATTGGTACTCTATGCGACAACGTAATATCTTCTGACCACTTCTCTAAAGACTATATCTATATCTCTGATGAGAATGTAACAGTTGAAACTAATAAAGATGCTTTCTATGAAAATATTAAAGTATTAAAAGATAAGTATGATTTGTTAGCTAAATTCCAAGATATCATCTATAATACTTCTAAATATGGGGAACGATTTATTTATATTGTACCATATGAAAGAGCTATTAAGAAGATTCTTAATAATCCAAATAATCAGATGAGTTCTTTACGTGAATCCATTGTATTGAACGAATCTGGTGTTATTAGTAGCAGTCCAGCTTTTAATGAAAATGGCTCTACTTACTCTAATACTAGTATTGATTCTAAAGATAAAGATAAAGTATCTGTAGATTTTACTTTCAATACTAGCAATGCATTGTACGGTCCTATTATGGAACGTCATAATGCAATCTCACGCTTCCAAGCAATTAAAGAAAGTTCTATGAACTTTAATGAAGCTACAACAAGTACAGTTTCATTAGTTTCTGATGATAAACTTGATGCAAGTGGATTCATGGATGATACTGCATCTAATGGATTGACTACCGTTGGAGGTCATGATATTAATACTAAGGAAAATTGGGGATTAAATGGGTGTCTATTTAAAGAATTGAATAGATACAAAATTATTCCTATTAAGATTGAAGACTTAGTATTAGGATATGCATATCTTGAAAATGATAGTGTATTTGGTTTAGAAGATGACTTCCCTGTAAGTGATACAACTACACCAGTCAATGCACTTGGTATTAATAAAAATACTGATTTAATGGCAACTAAAAATTCTGCTGTATTATCTGATGCTGTAGTTAAAACTGTTGCTCATAAATTATCAACAGCTATTGATACTAAATTTATTAAGCTTAATAAAAATCTTTCCAAAGAAATTTATGCTATTCTTAAACATGATCTACAAGTTGGCAAGAATAAATATACTGTAACTTTCTTACCACCAGATGATGTAGTTCATTGCTATTTCAAATTAGATCCAGATACGTATCGTGGTATATCTGATTTATATAAATCTTTGATTCCTGCAAAATTATATGTAGGTCTTTATATTACTAATACGATTGGTGCTATGACTCGTTCACAAGACCGTCGCGTTTATTATGTAAAACAATCTGGTATTGATACAAATATTTCTAAGATTCTTTTAAATACTATTGACCAATTGAAACGTCAAAACTTCAATATTCGTCAATTAGAATCTATGAAAAATGTATTAAATATCCTTGGTAGATTTAATGACTTTGTAATTCCTACAGATAACTCTGGTAATGCACCAGTACAATTTGAAGTTATGCAAGGTCAAAATATAGATCCACAAACTGAACTAATGGATAGGCTACAAACTATGGCAGTTGATGCTACAGATGTGCCTTTCGAAATAGTTCAGGCAAGACAATCTATGGATTATGCAATCCAAGCTACTATGTCTAATAGTAGATTCTTGAAAAAGATCTATAATAGACAAACTATTGCAAATAGATTCCTATCTAAGATTATGACATTATTATACCGTGGTGAATTTAATAACCAAATGGCTACTATTAAAGTAAACTTACCGGTTCCGATGTTCTTGAATCTTACAAATACAAATCAATTCATAGTTAATGCTAACGATATTGCTACATCTAGTGCGGCAGCATTTGGTGCTGACTTAGATGATACAACTCGTACATTATTTGAAAATAACCTTAAAGCTAGATTGCTCGAAGGGTATTTAGATATGGATATGATTACAGCAGTTAAAGATAAAACACGTTTACAGGCTGCTAAATTAGCATCCGATCAAGATGATGGATCTTCTGACGCTGGTTATTAAACAGCAAAAACCGGACATAGGCTTGAAGCCTATGTCCGATATTGCTTTGTCGTCATTGTTTTGGATAGGAGATGAAGACTGCAAATAAGGATTTTTAAGTCCGTACAATTTGTTATGTGTATAGTGTTTTCCGTAGTTTGGTTTTATTTGTAAGCAGCGAGCAAGGTATTTATATTCACGTTCATTAATCGATTTTAAATGAAATTTTGGTATAAGTAGTCATGTTATTTTATTAGGAGTATGTCATGAAACATTGGCACCTTATTTGCAGTCATTAAAATGTTATAAAAAATTAGTGACCAAATAAATAGGACTAGACCTTTATAGGCCTAGTCCTGATTTTATTTAGTTGGTTTTATTATTTACCTGTCCAAGTAGTCTTAGAACCAGTATTGCCTTCACCATTACCAGTCAATGTGCCATTGAAAGGTTTCATGTTAGTAATACCAGAGTAAGTCATTTCGGATTCATCCCAGATTGTACCTTTACGTACCCAATCAAGTAAGCTTTGAGCTTTCTTGTTTACAGATGGGTTAGCAATAGGGAAACCGGAGAATTCAACAGACAATTCTTTGAAGCCAATATCTTGACGGTCTACGTTGTAGATATTCAAGTCAGCATTTGTAGGTTGAGCAGCTACGATGTAGAAAGCTTTTTCTACGTTCATCAAAGTATTATCAGTTACGATATATAAGAAGCTAAATACTTCTTTATCGAAACCTGGGTCTGTGATAGTACCATCTTCAATAAGACCATGATAATGTTTAACTTGAGTTGTTGGATCTTTGATACCACGCAAGAACAATTCATGAACTTTTGTTAAGATAGAACCAGATTTTTCAAAGTAACGTAATGTAAAAGTAGAAGCAGATTGACTATTAACTTTATTGATTACGTTGATATTTTTAACACCGTTTGTCAATTCTGCAGTTTCGGAGTTGATGTTATCAATACCGTCAAGACCACGGAATTCATATTCAAGGATATGAACGTAAGTGTTAATTAATTTAGCATATTGCTCATGTTTTTCAGCTAACTTCTTTAAGAAGAATGGAATATCAAGTACTAAGAATAAACCATATCCAGATTCAAATTGGTTGAATTGGTAAAGGTTAGCCCAGTCAGTTACACCACGGAATAAAGCATAGTTAGTTAAATCACGAATATCTTTAGTGCCGTCGAAGATAAAATTAACAGCACCGCTTGTACGTTGTTCAGCCATTTTTATCCTCCTTATTAGATCTTGGCACTATTGTTTGTAGTAGCAATTGGAATAGCTACGATACGGAAGATTTCTGCTTGAGCAAAATCTTTGAAAGATACTTTGATTACAGCATATACAATCTTGTTAGCTGCATATACAGAATCAGTTTGGAAATCAATAGAAATAGATGCAAATTTAGAGGAAGATGCATCGATAACTGCTTGAATATCTTTCTTATAGTCTTCAAAGTCTGCACCAGTAATGAATTTATAACGGGATTTAGGACATTGAATACGGATATCTTTAATAAGACCTTGGATATTCAATACGTTATTGATAAAGCTCAATTGTGTAAAGATATCTTGAGATGTATATTCAGTAGCAATATGGAAGATACCATTATAGTATTTACCAAAGTTGATACGAAGGTCATCCATTTGGTCTACTTGGTTACCGGCTGGAGTGATCTTAGGTACATAGCTTAAAGTACCTTCGATAATTTCAGGAACTGTCCAACCATTACTTTGACCAGCACAAACTAGAGAACGACCATTAGCAAAGTGCATACAAATCAAACGAGAGATTGCATAGCCCATTGTAACAGTAACTTGTTTCTTAGTATATGGATCATAAGTATCAAAGTATTGACAATAAGTACCGATAAATTTGTTATTGATACCATTGTTAAGTGTCTTAGCATTCTTAATAGCGAGGATATTAGTCAAACCAGTTGTACCCATATCACGGAAGAAGAATACGTCTTGACGGAAAGTAACTAATGCTTCGATAGCACGTTTAGTGATGTGAGGATATGCAGCATCAACTACCACATCAATAGGGTTGTTGTCTGTGTCATAAATTTCATCATTAAAAGTACCATCATAAACTTTAGTCATTTCTTTAGCATAAATGGATTGATTATCAGTTACACCTTTATAAGTTTTGATAGGAGCATCACCAAAAGTTTCACCATTGAAACCGCCGATCAAAGGATGACCATTAACGGAATCAAGTTTAACAGTAGCAACACCATCAGTTGTAGAAGTTAAAACTTCAAATGTTTTGAAAGTTTCGCCTCTCCAAGTACGTGCAGTGATAATATCAGATTCACGAAGTACTGCTTCGCTGATACCAGAAAGAGAAGCAATTTTCGCAAATAATAAATTAACTTGATCTTCGAAACCAAAGCATTTTACTTGTTTAGAAGTACGTTTGATTACAGAGTCAAAGAATAAGTTAAAGCCAGATTCTACTTCATCTGGATTCAAAGAGAATACAATGGATTCCAATGTATTATTGTTTTCTTCGATGTCCAATACATAACGAGTAGATTGAGCAGAACGAGAAAGTGTAGTATCAGTGGAAATGGTAATGGATTTTGCAGATACACCACGACCATTATCAGTGATTAAGAACAAAGGATAACGATTATCTTTGTTATTTTTGAATTTGTTATAGAAAGCTTCAGCTACTGCTTTATAGTCAGAACCATATTTATTTTCAGTTGCTTCAAGAGTTTCTATAGAGAAGTTAACTTGACAAACTTTAAACATAGCAGCAACGCCGTCGCTACCTGCTTCAGTTTTAGTGTAAAGCGGACGATCTTCTGGTTTAGAAACTGTATCTACATCAGTTTTCTTCCAGTATAAATCTTCCATTTCATAACTTCCATCTGGTTTTGTTACAGGAGCTCCAGTTACAGAGTCTGTTTTAATTCGAGTTTCTTGACGAGAAATTTCTTTGGTATGAGCTACAACACCAAGCATAGCTAAACGAGAAGTTGGGTCAACAACACGTTTTGCATAAACAATACCACCATTGTTGATTACGTTAGCGGCTTGAAGTAAAGGTTGCCCATGACGCGCAAAGGAAATTTCACCATATTGGTCAAAGAAATCTTTACCTTGCCATTTTGTATATTCTTCAGTGCCTTTGTCGGATGTGAAGCCGGCAAATACAATCGGCCTAACAGTAGAGTCAGCTACATTCAGAGAAGGAATATAACTTTGGTCTTCAAGAATGATTTTTGTACCAATCATAATCTCTTATTTCCTCCTTAATAGAATTAAAATAGTTCTAAACGATCCGATTGGAGATCTATTTAAACTTTTATTCATATGTTATTCCAGGCCCTTTAGGTCATTAGGATCTTTTCCATAGGGCTATCTACCTTATTCTTGTTGATTACTGCGTTTACGACAGCATCATCCCAGTTTTCAGAAGTGATAGAAGTGAAGGCAGAAATATACTTAGGAATCATCTTAATAGATACTGGTTTGTATTTATGCATGTCGGTCTCTTTCGCCAATCGGAACGGAACTGATTCATCTTTAGTAGATCTGCATAGTTCGGAAACAAGAATACCAAACATCTGAGCGGATATACCAAAGGAAGATCCATTAAATTTAATAGAGTCCATTAAGAAGGTATGTAATTCGTCATAAGGAATTACATTAGGTATATTACCAGTAATCATAAAGATTCTAAACATATTTTCTACGTTCGTGATATCTTCTGGAGATCCAGTATTTACAATAGCTACATCATCTTTTTTAAATCTAAGAATACGATAATCTACTGGTACTGGGATCTTTTTATCTAGGATATAGCCTTTAACTTTTTCAACAGAAGAAGGCATGCAGGAAATTAACACAGGGTGGTTAAATAGTTTAACTCCATATATCGATTTTCCTTTAGAGTCGAAGACCTCATATGAAAAAAGCCCGAGAGTATTAATATACTCTCCGGCTTCTTCTGCATACTTCATATGACCATCATTCCTAAAATAATTTTCAGGGATATAGTAAACTAATTCCCCATCTCCCTTAAAGATAAGGGAATTCCCATCCTCTTTAAGGAAGGCATTAACTTTAGTCATAGACATTAGTTTGCACCTCTAGTTTTTTCTAATAGTTCATTGATCTTAACCATAACATCTTGAACTTCTTTTTTGGTAGCATAAGCTGATAGATCTGGGGCTGCACCACCGGCTTTAAGTTTTTCTTCTAAAGCTGCAGTAGTTACATAGCCATTCAATTTAGTATCAACTTGGCTCTTACTATAGATTGCTGTACCATAATGAGCTGTAGTGATAACAGTATTAGAATTAGTACCATCGTATACAGTTAATGCATTTGTACACAATGCCATAGACTTATCTTTAGACCCCATTTCTACATTACCATTTTTATTTACTTTAGCAATTGGGATCCATTTGTTATCTGGGGATTTACCATATAGATATTGTTGGTTTGGTAAGAATATACCGCTTTTGAAATGATTATCATTAATATGCTCATAAGCAGATTTAACTGGGTCATGAACGTAGATATTAACTGTTCCACCTTCATTAGATGCCATATAAATCATACCATTTGCATATGCAAAGTCTTCAATTTCAATACTAGAATTAATTTCTACTTCACGTAGAATAGTACCAGTATAGTCAGATTCAACAATTCGATTCAATGTAGCAAATACAATAGTTTTATCCATAAGTAATGCACCATTAGAATCATTATTTGTTTCATTTACCGTAACTGTAACTTCTTTTTCTACAGTATTAAGATTAGCATAATCATATAATCTTAATTTACGTGTAGCATTAGTATCACCAGGAACTATAGATAATAATTTTTTGCTACCTTTATTATAGTCAATATTGAAGAATTTATCAGTGTAGTCAGTATAACCATCAACTGTTAAATCATCATTAAGTCTATAAATTCTATTGCCATTGGTTGCACCATTAGTAACTAAGATATGAGTTCCATCATAGGATAATGTATTACAATGACCTAGGATATCCACACCAGTGAATGAACGTTTAGTTAAAACGGAAAAGTCTGTTGGTGATAATTCATAAATAACTTGTTTTGTATTATCAGAATTAACACATGCTAGAATAAATGTATTCTTTTTAAAGTTATAAGTAAATCCTTGACATTGATTAACATCAGGATCTAATTTAATATTTGTAGCTAAAGTAATATGATCTGCAGATTTAATCTGTGCTAGATTTTTTAAGATTGCTTCATTAACTTTAGTACTAAGTTTATAAATGTCTTTAGCAATTTCTTGAACTGCTGGGGTTAAAATGCCTTTAATGAGTTGAGTAAGATTCTTCATAGTAATTTCTCCAACCTATCAATAATGGGAAAATATTAAAACTCTATATTTAATTGTTGAAAGAATGAGTAAATACTCAATGAGGTTCATCCTCATTGAGTATATTACTTTCTTATTGTTGACTAATAGCACCAATAATCATCATCTTAGATAATTCTTCTGCTTTTGTTGGGAAGAGTTCAGAAGATGGTTTATTGTCATTTTTTACATTATAAGAATCTTTAGCTACCCATTGTTTAGTTGAATAATTATATCGTTTAGTTTCATCTTTATTAAATAAAGGAATACGATATTTCAAGAAATCTTCATCAGACATTGCTGGGTTTGTTTCAGAAATACAACAATGAATATATTTAACGAAATCAATAGATCCTTGATTATGAGTAGAATCAAATCTATATCCAGGAGCGTTAAATACTGTAGTTGGTGAATCAGACATTTCGTTATAATTAGCTAATGACGGCATTACAACCTGAACTCCAGTATCTTCAAATATATATTTAATAGGGTTGATATTTTTTCCAGAATATAAATTTGTTAATGAGTTATTAAATATATCTTTGAATACTTGTGTTCTCATAGGTAATACAACTTTATCTACTTTGACTTCAGATATAGTACTATTATATACTAAAGGAGCTTCATGGCCAACTAATGTAACTTTTGTAATAACATCATCACCAGTTTTGAATTTAGTGAATGGTGGAGCGGCAAAGAATGCTTCTTTATAGCCTAATTCGTACGAGTCTGAATCTTTTGATACATATCCTAAATTTATATTAAAATCAAATGTAGTACTAAATGATACATTACCGAATGGATAAACACCAGCGGCAGCAGTATTAGATACATCAAAAATTACAGGTTTACGTAATAAATATAATTGCAACCCCAGTCTAGAGAGTCCAGTAGAATATAAAGTATAACTTGAGGCTAAACTATAATGAGAACTAGGGGCCCATAAAGAATTATGCTCTGTTACTACATTATACTTTCCAAAAATATCATCTTTTGTTACTATAATACCTTCTGAAACTGTACTAGAGTAATCATTCCCAAATTTATAATCAGCAAATAATACAGAAATTTTATCTCCGCCTAATAATTTATAAGTATTGATATAATTATTAAACAGCATTGATGGATAAATCTCATAATATTTCTTAGTATCAGGAGTTGCAGATGCAACTGGCTCCCAAGCCCTATTAGAATAATTATATTTTTTACTACCATCTAAATTATAAATAGGAAGCCTCATCAATATAAATTCTGCAGAATCTTCTTTTATTACAGATGGATCTACATAAATATGAACTAGCTTACCTAACGCTTCAGCTAATTTAACACTAATACCTTTAAAGGTTTTACTTTGCTCTTTAAAATAAAGAGTTTTTGTTTCTTCTTGTGTCCATTCATTTATAGCTAATGGGTCGGCAGTTCTAACAAATTGAGCTTCTAAATCATTAGTTTTATATTCATAGTTGTTTCCTTGGTAGAAATCTCCGCCAAGATCTCCAGTTAGTTTAACTATGATTGGATCATATTGAGTTGTATCTCCTTCACCGTAATCATTCATTAGACCTTGGTTTTTGTAGAATATATGTTTAAGTAATCGATAATCTACTATTACTTCATTACATACAACTTCTTTTATATATTTATTACCAGATAGTACGAATGCATTACATTTAAATTTTTCAGGAACTTCACCATTTAAAGTGATCTTAGTATTATAATCAGTTAATGCCACTGCACCACCGAATTGTTTACGATCTGGGTTGCTCCAATCATTATCAGTATTTGTTTCCTGGGTAAGATCATAGTATTCAGTGCCTTTATAATTTACTTTCTTAAACTCATCTTTAATATCAATTGTTAGATTAATATTTTTAATATTTTGAGCACCGGCAGTCAAATACATATAATCATTTTGTAAAAAGTTCATATCATTAACAGTCAACTTAACATTTCTGTCAGATTGATTATCATGAGTGCTTTCTAAATGACTTACTAATTCATCAGTTGGGAAAAACATGCCTAACTTTTTATCTTTAGGGATATTATATTCAGTCATTGTAGAAGATATTAATGTAGTTTTTGCATCTAAAGTTTCACTAGATGATGGATAGTAAGTGAATCCTCCTGTAATGTCTAAAGTACCGTTAACCATACCTTTAACTTCAGTGGATTTCTTAATATTTTCTTCAGCTTTCTCTGGAAGTTTAACAACTTCAGCTGCTAGTTTAGATGATGCTCCAGTAGAGTTAATGCCGTTCTTAACTAGAACGGCTTTAACTTCTTGGAGATCATTATGTAAAAGATTTAAATTTTCTATAACCTTATCGGCCATATTAGGTGTATCTGGCATAATTTATACCTCCATTATACATTTTTACTACCAATAACTCTCATTTTGTTGAGCTCTTCAGCCAATTCTGGGAAGATTTGAGTCATTGGTTTATTATCATTCTTAGGGTCATATTGGCCAATTAATTGCCATTGACGTAAAGAATAATTGAAACGTTGATTGCCATCTAATGTAAATAGTGGCAAACGATATTTTAAGAAGTTCTTATTTTGAAGAATTGGATTATTGGATTTAATATGACAATGGATATGAGATACAAAGTTATTAATTGCTTCTTGTTGAGTACAATCAAATCTGTATCCTGTATGATTATATACACCAAAGTCACCAAAATCATAATCATATTCACTAAGGTTATCTCTATAATAAGATAAAGACCATGGTAGAGATTCAACTATAGATGGAGTATCAGCAAAAATAAACTTAGTAAATCCTGTATAATCAATTTTACCAAATATTAATCTTCTAAATGATTTAGCTTTGTAAGGGATAATAATTTTATTAACCTTAACTTCAGTAATGTATTTATTAAAGAATAAAGGACAACCTTCATCAAAAGAAGTCATATCTAGTTTAGTGATATCTTTATTATCATAGGATTTGAATTTTGTATTTATAGGACCAGGCATAGTATGTATATAGCCGCGTAAGTTCACATATTCAGAATCAGTATTGATATCATTACCAAATTTTACTTCTAATATATCACCACTAAAATCTAGATCATGAAAAGGATAAGAGTTACCTACATTTCGTGAACTTTCAAATTCAAATTTAATACTATTAAGGAAATAGTTATTAGAATCGAATGGGGTTTCTACTAATGCTTTATTTTTAATAATATAACGATTATCTGGAGTTTCGGTAAAATATGAATTCTTTTTAGTTATACTATCATTATCATCTAAATCTCGTAATACTATAATACCGTTATCTCTAGTTTCAGGATTTCTATCTATCTTAGCGAACCCTTTACGAATTTTTACGGATTTATCAGTACCAATAAGCTGTCCATCATCGGCCCATTCTTCACCAGAATGTGTGATATCAAAATAACGAGAATTATCTTCTGTAGATTTAGCTACATTTTCCCAGGTTTGATTAGTATAATTATATTTTTTAGTATTATCTAAATTATATAATGGAAGTCTCATCAAAAGAGGAGTTATAGATCTAGTTAAATTAATCTTAGTTGGATCTACTAAAATATGACACATTTTAGATAAAAATTCAGCTGCTGTATGACCAAGACCAATAATATCTTTTACTTTTTCAAAAGCTGCATATTTTAATTCAACATCATTAAAAGCAGAGCTATTATTTAATGGATCTACTTCATCTAAGAAAGTAGGCCGTTTATATCTATAGTCTAACGATTTACTAATATTTTCAACATCAGTAATTTCATTAATGACTTTAATAATTATAGGATCAAAATTTGGAGTTTCTTCTCCAGTTTCATAATGAGAAACTACCTTATTATATTTATATAAGATATTCATTAATACATAGTAATCTACATTAAGATTATTACATACTACTTCTTTTATGTATTTATTAGGTGTAAGAGTAAATGTATCACATTTTACATTCTCTAATACTTCACCATTAACTGTAAATTTAGTATTATAATCTGCAAAGCCAATTTTACCAGTAAATACGGAAACTCCAGGTCTATTATTATCCCCTTCCTTAGGGAAATTTACATACTGTTTTCCGGTGTAGTTTACTTTTGTTAAACTTTGATCATTAATATTTACAGTAAAATTAATATCACCAATATCTTTAGCCCCAGTTAAGTAGGCATAAGAATCTTGTAAGAATTGTTTATCAGATACGTTTAATGTTAAATTTCGTTTATCTTGAGATGTTTCAGATGTAAGAATATTATTAACTAAACTATCTGTAGGGAAATACATTTCTAAATCTTTACCTTTAGGTAAAGTAAATTCTTTATTCTTATCATTAACTATACAATTTGATTCAGTTAAAGAGGATGTAGTATTTGGGGCATAAGTAAATCCACCAGTGATATCTAAAATACCATTAGATAGACCTTTAACTTCCCCAGATTTCTTAATAGTTTCTTCAGTTTTTTCTGGAAGTTTAGTTACTTCAGATGCTAATTTAGCGGTTGTACCATCAGACTGAATGCCATTTTTAACTAGAATATTTTTAACATCTTCTAAATCGTTATGTAGTAACCCAAAGCTTTCTACTACTTTATTGACTAGATCAGTTGTTGTCTGTTTGTCATCTGCCATAATTATTTACCTCTAATTTTAGAAATTTCTTCTTCAATTTTCTTAAGAGTTGTATTTAATTCATCACGAGTAATAAATTTACTAGTGTCTGGCGGTTCTGCCAAGCCATCATAAAGTACAACCCAAGTTTCACCACCAAGGCAAATATATAATTTCTTACTACGTGGTCTATAATATAATTCACCAGTATAGGAAGAATAGCTTGGTTCTTGGTCATTAATTTGAATCTTCTTAATATTATTCCATTTCCAAAATCTATCTAAACAGTAAACATCATTGGAATCGTAATCTATGTAAATAGAGCCAACAGAATAGCCTTTGGCTACATTCTCTTCTCTACCATTTTTCGGAATATCATCATATGTGCCAGTTTTAAATTTCTTCCCTACGGCAGTATCAACCATAGAGTTTATTTCGGATACACTTTGAGATTCGCTAACATTGGTCTAGTTAGTACCATCCCAAAATTTAAGTTTCTTTGTAGGGTCATCTTCTTTTGCAAAGATCTGACCTACATAATCACCACTAGTTGGTTTCAGATTAACTATATCCTTCTGTAACTTAGAAACATCTTTAGCTACCTCTTTAGAAAGGGCAGTAAAAAGTTTCTTAATAATATCATTAAGCTTCATAATACCTCCAAAAATATAAATTATAGAGATGGTACTGAATACCATCTCTATAATTAAATATTTAGTTTAAGACTTAGGCTTGTGTTTTAGCAGTATTATAAACTTCTACTAGATTAAATGTATCCAAACCTTCCAAGTCAGCAGTCTTAACAACTTCTTCTTTCTTAGCATATGGGTCCAAAGTAGTAGTTAATGTACTTGTTTGAACGTAATCACCTAAAGCTTCAGTTTTAGCATAAGGAGTTAAAGCAGTAGTCAACGCTTCTGTTTTAACATATGCGTCCAAAGCAGCTGTTTTAGCGTATGGTTCCAATGCAGTAGTTAATGCACTTGTTTGAACGTATGCAGCTAATGCTTCAGTCTTAGCATAATCTGCTAAAGTAGTAGTAAGAGTAGCAGTTTGAACATAGTTAGCCAAAGCTTCAGTCTTAACATAGTCAGCAAGTTTACCATCTACAATAGTACCAACTTGTTGAGTTGTAGGATAGTTGCTTAAATCTGGAGCTTGGCCTGCACCAGTGGAAGAGATAGTACCATCTGGGGAAATAGTGATATTAAGACCAGGTTTAAGTTTATCCTGCTTACCATCAATTAATTTTTTAATATCTTTACCAACTTCTGTAGCAAAAGGGCTCATGATATTTTTGATTTGATCAGCAATTTTAGTAGCCATTAAAGAAATTCTCCTTTCGTGAAAATAGTTAATTATTTATTAACTATTTATATGTTTATAGCCAAAATATATTCGGTTAAACGCCTATACTAACAGTTTATGATAAATCTGGGGTATATTAACCTTCAGATTTACCGCGTTTATATGACTCTAGTAGATCAATAGATAACTCTTCTTCTAGCTTATCTCCAACAAAGTTTAAGCCTCTAATTGTCCAGCCAGCAGCTTCTGCAGCTTGAGCAATTGGAAGTAAAGTAGCACTAACATCTCTTGGTTCAAATGAAATCAATTGACTTTCATCTGGGCCATTATTGCTTAAAGCATTCAATACGGATGCTACAGAGTTTTCATCTAATGGGCATTTAGTTAAATCCAAACCAGTTTTAAGTTCACCAGTAACTTGTAACTTAGTTAAAGATCTACATCCTAAAAACATATTTTTTGTATTAGTTAAAGAATTTACATTCAATTTTAATGCAACTAGACTATTACAATTTTTAAACATGTTTTCGCCACTTTGTACAGATTTAGTATTCAATTCTACATTGTTTAATTTACGACAATTTTCAAACATACCAACTGCAGATGCTAGTTTATCACTATTAGATAAAACTACAGATTGTAAGTTTTCGTTATCTTTAAACATATAGTCTGCAGATACAGTATTTACTAAGTTTATTGGAGGCAATCTTAATAAAGAAGTACCACCATCAAACATGTGATCTGCATATTCCATTAAATCAGTATTCAATTCTTTATCTAATTCTGTAATATCCATATAGGTTTTTGGATATAGATTTCGTAAGAAGTTATAAGCATTCTTAGAAGTCTTATAGAATTTATTTTCAGAATCTTGAGTAAGTTCAGAGTCAGAAATAGAGCCAGCTAATTTAAGACGTCTAATATTTCTAACATCGATAGCAACAACTTTATTTTTATAATCCATAGAGCAATCAAAACGAACTACAATTTTTTCATCGCGTTCTTTAATTCCATTAGCTCTATATGTAGACAAAGCTACATGTTTATTTGACCAGCATTCAAATCCAGCAACTTTACCAGCTGCACGTTGTAATTCGCCATCTTGTACATAATCAATTTCCCAGATTTCATCAGATCCTTCATAAAGAAGAACTTTATAATTATCTTGAGGATTAGAGAAAGTAAAAGATAGCATTAAAGATCTAAGAATTTTAGCTTGTATATCAACAAGATTAGCTTTAGGGCAAGCACGTTTACGATCTCCACTAGCAGTAGTATAAGGATTACAGCTAGTAGGATCTACAACATTATCGAAAGCCATATTAGTACCTCCATGATTAGTAATATTCAATTATCCTAATGTTGAAAAAATATATAGGAGATGGACGTAGTAGCCCATCTCCAAATTTATTATCTTTGTCGTTTTTTAAATGCATCTTTATATGTCACATAATCATTCACATAGTTTGATGGATCATAAATTCTAAGTGGATTACTATTATAATAATCAGCGAGTCTATTAGCTCTTTTAGAATTATTAGACGAATACCCCATTAATAAATCTTGTGGTAAATTAGAATACTTTCTATTATACTCAGCTAGCTTTTGAGAATCGGTCAGCTCAGGCTTAGTATAGAATCTATCAGTTGTTACATCTAGTAATTCGGAATAATTATATACTAATGCAGTCCTAATACTTTGATATTTTCTTTTAGAATTTCTTGTATCAACTATGATGGCTCTATCTTTAACGGATACAAATGATCCATCTGTATAGTAGAATAGATATTTTCCGTCTTCAGTTTGATATGTATCTAATAAAGATACTTCCACATTTAGACTTGGATCATCGGCATTTTTACCAATAAAATCTTTTATTTTATCTATAGGATTCTCAAATGATAGACCATAAGCTGAAGCTCTATCATCATCTAATTTTCTTCCATCTCTGGCAAATCTGACTTTTATATTATTACCATATTTTAGATTGATTACTTTTAGATCTTCATCAATAAATGATTCATCTATAGTTATATATTTTATCTTAGTGGGAACTACATCTGGAGATTCAGCTGTAGCGTCTATTTTATCACTCATAATATTCTCCTTATGAAATAATAAATAGGCCAATGGTTTTAAAACCATTGGCCACCATTATTATTATGTGTAATATTATTTACGCTTTTTAGTTTTCTTTTCAGGGTTAACTATATGAGCAGTCTTATCCCATTCAATAAAACCTTTATCAATATATGCAACTAATTGTTGGAAGTTAAAGATGATTTGTTTATAAAAATCATTTACTTCATCTTTAGTTTCATATACATGAATAGCTGCAGATAGATTCATAATAAAGCTATATAATTTCAACAAATCGACTTTGTTTTTAAAGTTAGTATTTGTATAAATTACACGAAGCAAGATAGCATTAACTACAACTGTATTATCAGGGTTGTGGTTAAATCTACCAATAGCATCAATAATAGCTGCTACATTTGCAGTCTTAACTCCAATAGCTTGTAAAGCCATCATAATTTCTCTACGATAATATTCTTGATGTTTGAATGCTCGAAGTGCATTGAAATAAGAATTATGTAATTTCAAGAATTCATAAATGTCAGAATAATCAGTAGAATCATTCAATGCTTTAATTACAGAGTTAGCAAATGCTTTAACTTTATCAGAAGATTGTTCATCAGAAAGAACTTGTTTCATCTTTTTGATACGATCATTATGAGAAGCTTCGATATATTCATCAATAGAAATATCTTCATCTAGTTTAGATGTAGCTTTCTTAACTGTTTCATCTAATAAAGTTTTACCTTTATCCATGAATGCATTAGTACATGCTTCACGAATAAGACCTTCAATATAGAATTCTAATTCTTTAGCATTAGAAGTATTTACACCTTCTTTGTTAGCTTGAATTAAGAATTTTTCTTTTAGACCAGCTGTAAGTAAAGTAGTTACATTGGCAGTATCATCTTTAATTACTTTTAGATAGGTATCAATGATATTTTGAATATCATCATCAGACAAATCTAATTTAGGAAATTCTTTATTTTCAGAAATAGATTTCTTAACATCTTCTACAGAGATTGTTAATTCATCAAATTTCTTTAACGCTTCTTCCAATTCTGGATCGCTAGAATCATTCTCGTTGCTTTCGGAAACTCCATTGGAGCTAGAAGTTTCAATGTCTTGATTGTTTTCTTTAGATCCATCTTTAACTGGTTCTTCGCCATTGCTTTCATTTGAGGGAAAATCGGCTTCAGCCTTATCCTCCTCAAGAACTTCAACTTTTTCCATTGCTTCAATTTCCTCAGCAGTTGGAGGAACTTCTGGAACGATAGCTTTTACGTTCTTATCATCTAATCTAGCTGCATCTTCTTCTGTAGCAAGATTTAAGTCTTCAACAATATCTAATTTTGTCTCTACGCTCATTTGTATTCTCCTCTAATATTTTGAATTCGTAAACGTAATTCAGTTACATATTCAGGGAATAAGTACTGATTAGAAATAATAGTTTTCATAAAATCTGAGAAGATATTAATATCTTCACTGAAATTAGAAGTAAGCAAATCTACAATAGGTTGCTGATAGCAATTAGATAAAATATCAGCCATATGAATATCTAGTGTAGAGATATATTGAATTACTGTTGGTAAATTAGCATTGATTACTGCTAATTTAGAATTATCCATAACTTTCTTATTATAGATAGTGGAGCTGTCTTTAGATTTCTTTAAGTTTTCTAATTCAAGAGCAGAATAAATAGAATTCTGCTCAGATACAATTAGATTAATCAAGAAGTTAGTCATATGGGAATTAAACCCACATACTAAGAAATCATATATTGTAGATGCCAATAAATAAATATTGTCATCAGATTCATCAATATGGGATACGTTACATTTATTACAGATTGTATCGATGATATTTTTATATACATCTAATTCAACTGCATTTGTATTTTCTACATCCATTGGATAATTAGCTCTAATATTATCAAAGTTGGATCGAAATACATTTACCATATTTGGTTTTGCATTAATAGCAAACTCATAGCGTTTATTAATGTGATTATCTATTACGTCATAGATATAATCGCTGCTGAAGTTTGCTAGTATTTCAGATAATTGGTGTTCATTTGCTAGTTCATAACCAGCATTCCCGTTACTATAGCCAAACATCGGATTCCTCCTTAAATAGTTAATTTAAAATTTACTAAAATGTAAGTAAATATTTAAATTTTTAGATTTGATTATAGAACTTAGAAAGATTACCAGATAAATGGGAATTATCATTTATTGGTGTATCATTAGAATATAATGAAATAAATGCTTGATCTGGTAATTTGCCATCTTGTTGATTACGTATTAGATCTACATCTTCTTTTGTTAGGTTATACTTATATGCATATGCCTTTAAGAATTGAGGATCTTGTAATGCAGTCTCTAATGCTTCTTTTTCTTTAGCATCCTCGGCTTTTATCCATTCTTGATAAGTCATACCAATAGCTCTCTGAGCTTCTTTTAACTTATCCATAGGTGATAATTCCGACGGATCATCTTTAGCTAAATCTTTTTGTAGTTGAATAGTTTCTTCATAAATTTCAACAGTTTCTACTGCTGCATCGAATACTATATCATCTACATCTTCATCAGTCTTTAAGACTGTTTTATTTATACCAAAAGCTTCTTTTAAGTTTTTACCTTCATACCATACATATAATGCCATTAGATAGGAGAAAGTTAAATCGTCATGTGTATTAGTAGAATGCTCTATCTTGCCATTACGTTTAACTTCTAATCCAAGGAATTCATCATATAGCCGTTTAGATACAAACTTATCTTTATGATTATCCATACGCTCTTTTAATATTTCCATTAAAAGTTCACGTACACCTTTAGTTGAATCTAGACCGAATACCTTAGTGAGCTGTTTAATTCTCTTAATAGCTCCAGGCCCTTCAAATCTTTCTTCAATAATCTTATCTTTAAATTCATAATAAAGATTATTAGTAATTTCGGCTTTCTTTAATAATGCAATAACTGATGCCCCGAACCCAGTCGTCTTTAAATATAGGCGCTACCCTATATCTATGCAATATTTGCATCACTCCCATTACAGGACGTGCTTAGATCATTTGTCGTCCTCCAACATTACTTGCTGAGGCCAGGATTTTTCTTCCGCCAATCACTTGCGGTTCTACTCTCCCGTCAGGAGATGATCGTTGAACGTCTTATCTAATAATTTGATTTTATAACCAGCATAATCTCCGCTGGGAATGGCTTGATCTCTGAATAAGTAATTTCTTAATCTTGATTCAGATATTCCAGTCTCTTCTACTATGGATTTTAATCCATAGAATTTCATAATAAACGTAGTATTATATAGAATATAATACTTTCTATTATCGGGTCTAGGAACTTTCATGTGTCCCTCGGCAACCGCTTGTTTATTATTTTCAGAATAAGTTCCCCACTTTAAATTTGATGCATTACAATTTAGTCTTACTGAGTCTAAATGTAATACTATTGGGTGATTATTTGGATTTGGTACAAAAGATTCAGCTACTAATCTATGAACTAAATATTTATATCTCTTACCATTGTAATATAAATCTACTACTTTATAACCTTTATTTGTTATATAGAATGAAATATATCTATTTAATTCATTATTAAAAATATTTCCTTCTGAATCTATTGTATATTTGCCATTAAATAAATCTTTTTTCATAATTTAATACCTCATAGTTATTGTTAGAGGTATTGTATTATTAGATACTTTCGCTGCTAAACGTAGGAGATAACTTTACTCCTATGCGTCAAAGCAATTAACCCTGTTGATACATAGACATTTCTATCTATGCAGTGCGTTCTTACACCATT